>JAANMY010000351.1_pt1 | contig 65712 bp, 51 predicted proteins | sample 7279691 | NCBI WGS metagenome assembly JAANMY01 (sample SAMN14094543, study PRJNA606508) | bioreactor metagenome | isolation source: A lab-scale SPAN reactor treating ammonium-rich wastewater day 388 | place: Ireland: Galway | collected 2018-02-07 | reverse complement strand
CTGGAAGCTGGACAGGTGGTCGGATGGTCGTGGCTCGTCCCTCCGTACCGATGGCGCTTCGATGCGCGATGCGTCACCGACGTACGGGCTTTCGCGCTCGATGGGTTGTGTCTGAGGGCGAAGTGCGAGGCGGACCCGCATCTGGGCTACGAGCTGTTGAAGCGGTTCGCGATGTTGATCGATCAGCGGCTTCAAGCGACGCGCCGCCAGCTCGTCGAAGCGCAGAGCAGGGCCATCTAGCCTTCGCAACGAGGGGACAGGGCGGGATCATTCGGTCGAGCGGGGAACTGCCGGTCGGCTCCAGGAAAGGATGGGACCCATGCGGTATGCGATGATCATGGCGGGGGGCTCCGGCACCCGGCTCTGGCCCATGAGCAGGAGAAGTCAGCCCAAACAGCTGATTCCGTTCATCGGCGGGCGGACGCTTCTCGGCATGGCCTGGTCGAGGCTCCAGGGGCTCCTCCCCGCCGACCGTGTCTTGATCTGCGCTTCGGACGCCCACCGCGAGGCGATCCTCCAGGCGACGCCGGACCTCACTGCGGCGAACTGGGTCGGGGAGCCGGAAGGGCGTGACACCCTCAACGCCGTCGGCCTTACCGCTCTGCTCCTGAGCCTTCGGGACTCAGAGGCGGTCTTCGCGGTTGTCACAGCCGACCACCTCATCGGCCCCGATGAGGCATTCCAGGCCTATCTCGACCATGCCTTCCGGCTTGTCGAACGGGAGCCCGGGACGCTGGTTACCTTCGGCATCCGACCGACGGAGCCCGCGACCGGCTTCGGCTATCTGCAGCTCGGCGACGAGGTCGAGGGGGGTGTCCGCATCGTCCGCCGATTTCGCGAAAAACCCGACGCCGCCAGGGCCAGGGAGTTCTATGATGCGGGGCCCGAGCGCTACCTCTGGAACAGCGGCATGTTCGTCTGGAGGGCCGATACGCTTCTGGACTGTATCGCCCGCTACACCCCCGATGTGCGCCAGGGACTGAGCAGAATCGGGGCGGCCATCGGTACGGCGGACTACGATCGGACCCTGGCCGAGGTCTATCCGACGCTCCGCAAGATCAGCATCGACTACGCGGTCATGGAGCCCGCGTCCCAGGACGAACGGCTCCAGGTCCTCGGCGTGCCCATGCAGCTCGAGTGGCTGGACGTCGGGAGCTGGCCGGCGTACGCGCGCACACTGGAGCCCGATGAGGCGGGCAATCGGGCGGCAGGCGGGCGGGCGGTCCTCCTGGATTGCCGCGATACGCTGGTCGTGTCGGGCGTTGCCGGGCACATCGTCGCCATGGTCGGCTGCGAGGGGATGATGGTGGTCCACACCCCGGAGGCGACGCTGATCTGTCCGGCCGACCGGGCCGAAGAGGTCAAGCGATTGACGGCCATTCTGGGCGATCGTTACGACGACGCGCCGCTCTAGCCGTCGGCGCCCTGGGCGATGGGTGATCGGTCCAATCGGACTGCGGTGATCGGTCGCATCGGATCCGACCGGCCCAGGAGGCCGGTCAGACCGTCACTCGAAAGGGAATCGTACGCTGGGGTATGACCTCCACCCGGAGCAGCGCCCAGTGCATCTCGGCGTTATGCAGCGCTTCGGCTAACTTGGTAAGATCCAGGGGCTTCACGATCATCGTGCAGCCCGGTTCCTGGCTGTCAGCGCGCGCCTCGCACTCCGCCTGTGAGGAGGCCATCAGGATCACCGGCACGTGCGCGGTGCGTGGGTCCGTCTGGAAGGTGCGGACCAGCTCCGAGACATCCGTGATCTGCAGATGCGTATCGATCAGGATCAGCTGCGGAATCCTGGGCGACCGCCCGAGCCGTTCGCCGATGCCGAACACGAGGGCCATCGCCTCCCGGCCATCCTGGACCACCCGGATCGGATTGCGGACATACCGACCCAGAACGCGGGATGTTAGTTCCGCCTCGTATCGGTTGCTGTCTACGACCAGGATCTCCATCGATTCCCCAGCCTCCACAGACCCAACTCCATCGATAGGGTTCGGCCACGAGCCGGCGACGCCGGACCATGGTTGGACCTCATCATACGTTCGGAGCGTTCACGCACCGTTCACAGACTCTGTGAACGGATAGGACCGGCGCCGGGCTAGTCGGCGATCTCGAGAATCAGGCCGTCGTAGGCAAATCGGACGTGGGCCGGAAGTATCGTCTCCTCGGTTGCGTGACTGTAGAGATGGGAGAGGTGCGTGAGGAAGGTCCGACGAGGCTGCAGCGCATCGACCACGGCCAGCGCTTCCTGGAGGCCGAGATGCGTCGGGTGGGGCGCCGGATGCACGCTGTCCAGAATCAGCACGTCCAGCCCCTGGAGCCGCTGCAGAGAGGTCGGAGGTATGCAGCTGACGTCGGTAACGTAGGCTGCATTGCCGAAGCGATAGCCCAGGATGGGCAGGGCGCCGTGCAATACCGGGATCGCCTGAACCGGGAGATCCTGGACGAGGAACCGCTCGGTCGCTTCGATCAGGCGGATGCGGGGTTTTCCGCCTCCCATTTGCGTTGGGACGAAGATATACTCGAAGATGCGGCGGATATCCTTAAGGGCGCCTGCGTCTCCGTAGACCGGGATCTCGGCGCCCATCAGATGGTTCAGGCGTCGGAGTTCATCCAGGCCGAAGATGTGGTCGGCGTGGGTATGGGTGATCAAGACGGCATCCAGGCGACACAGATGCGCCCTGAGCGCCTGGGTTCGGAGGTCCGGAGTCGTATCGACCAGGATCGTCCGATCGCCCTCCTCCACCAGGATCGACGGTCGGAGCCGCTTGTCGCGCGGATCGACGGAGCAGCAGACGGCACAGCTGCATCCGATCATCGGGACGCCGTGCGACGTGCCCGATCCCAGAAACGTAATCCGCATACCGCGGCGATTGTACCCTCCCCCTCGCCGCGGGTACGCGCGATGGGTTATTGCGGCGGATCCCGCATGATGATGCAGCCTACGTGCGGGCTGCGAGGACGTCGATTACTTCCGTTGCATCATACAGAGCGTCCAAATCGGCGGGAGTCGTTCGAAACTGATGGCGCTCCTTACATCGCGGCGAGGCCGTTGATGCGTGTTCGAGCTTCGGAGCAGGGTCATAATAGATCCTGCCATCCGCAATGGCACGAAAGAACCTCGAAAGACTCGTGCCCTCGGCCAGCGTAACAAGGTGGCCGTATCGGTATCGTTGTGGGTTCTTCGCTGCTTCGGAAGGTATGTAAGCGGCCTTTGCGTGCTTCCGCTGCCAGTGACGAAGGAGCCCTTCGATGCTCCAGCTGGCCAGGATGTTGTCCTGCGCGTCGACAAGACGTATTTGTCCCTCTACGGGATCTTTGAAGCGATCGCTGGCCCGATCGTATCCGTACAGTTCAATCGTAGTGCAATGACCTCCCTTGGGCCGGTTGTCACACCACCTGGCCGCTCGGTGAACACCGCCGAAGTTAATCCGATCCGGCTGGCCGCGTTGATCCGGGTAGCCATATCGGCGCAAGAACTCCTGGGCTCCGACCTCGGCGTAGATTCCGCCATCAGGGTTGGGTGTCATCAGCGTTATGGCTCCACCGGAAAGGGGACGGGTGATGGAACGCGACTGAAGCTGCTTGATCTCCCAGCCGAGATAGTCCGGATCAGCGCGTCCATTCGGTATGATCCCGAGCTCAGCCTCAAGCGTATATCCCCCGCAATGCAGAGCCTTACACGGAACAACCTCGCCATGCGGATTCAGACGTTTGGAACCGATCCACCCAAGGCGATGGATTCGGGCCAGTTCCCGTAGCAGTTCCTCCCGGGAATCGAGAGCGTCCGAGATAGGGATCTCAACGAGGACGCCATTGTCCTCAGGTTGTTGACGGGATGCCGCGAACTCCATGGCAGCGAGAGAATCGCGCGCAAGTAATACACCGATAATCCAGCCATCCGGTCGGATCCCGAGCAATAACACACGGCCATCAGATTGCTCGGATAACAGATCGTGGGGAGCCCAGTCGGCGCGTGCCTGTAAACTGCCCAGCCTGATTTCAGGATACTTCGGGTACAGGATCAACTGCGCTTCCGGGGCGTGATGGAGATTGCCATGCACATCCAGCCATTTGAAGTCGAGACTCGCCTTATAGTTATCCCGTGTGTGGGCGGTAGATGATCCTGGCGGGGCGGCTGGCTTGCACCGGCGGATCGGCCCGAGAGGCAGCGCGTGCAAGGCCTGCCAGTCCCCTCGCGCGAGGTAGATCTGCTGGCGGCTGTTGTTGTTTCGGCGAAGGTATTTGGCGAACACCCGGGAGGCCCCGGCTGCGCGAAGTCTGGATAGAACGCATTTCAGGTTATCGTTCACGTTCCCCGTGACGTCCTCAATGCGGTCGCCAATCACCCAGTGGATCCGTTCGCATAACCCTGTTTGCACTCGAGCAATCGAAGCTGGGTGTAGACCCGCGCTTCTGAGGCTGGTCGGCTCGTCTCCGGTGCAAGTGCATCCGCGATGCCCTGGGCGATTCTCGCGACCACAGGTACGACGACGGAGTTGCCGAACTGCCGATAGGCCCGCGTATCGGAACAGACGATCTTGAACTCATCGGGGAAGCCCATCAATCGGGCACATTCCCGCGGAGTAAGTCGGCGGGGTGTCGGACCATCCGTGGGTATCAGGATTTCCGCTCCATCCTTGTAGTAACGAGCGCTCAGGGTGCGGGCAATGCCGTCGACGGACGTAAGGCCATATCCAAATCCATTACCTTTCGCTCGATGCTTTGCTGCGTACGCTTGTAGATAATCCCACAAATGGGGCGTTAGGTTGTATTTGGCGTCGACTGCGGGCTCTAGAATATCGCGAAGACGGGGGCCGCGATCTTCGAGCGTCGGAAATCGGAAATGCGTCTCGTCGCGGAACCCAACCAGATAGATGCGTTCGCGATGCTGCGGCACCAGATAACGAGCATCGAGTACGGCATCGTAGGTCTGGTATCCCAGTTCTTGCTCAAGCGTAGTCATGATGACTTGAAACGTCCGCCCCCGATCGTGGGACCTGAGGTTCTTCACGTTTTCGAGCAAGAAGGCCCGGGGCCGCTTGGTTTTGAGGATCTGAGCGATGCTGAAAAACAGCGTGCCCTGGGTTGGATGCGAAAAACCGTGAGCTATGCCGAGAGCGTTATGCTTGGTAACCCCGGCAATACTGAACGGCTGACAGGGAAAACCAGCGGTAAGAATGTCGTGATCGGGTATGTCGGAAGGATCGATTCTGGTGATATCCCCGTGCGGCTGCTCGCCGAAGTTCGCCTCGTAGGTCTTCCGGGCATACGGATCCCATTCAGACGAAAATACGCAGTGACCGCCTGCTTGTTCGAAGGCGAGTCGGATTCCGCCGATGCCGGCAAACAGATCGATGAAGGTGAATCCTGGCAAGGAACTGGGTGACGGAGTTTCCGCAACGCGGCAGCGCGGGGCGGCCTCAGGTTCACATATCGCGCTCGCGGCAGAACAGATTAGGGGGTGCGCCGTTGACCTATCCATCGGGGCGAGCTAACCTCCTGCACCTGATATGCCCGGGGCTTTCATGGATCCGCCGCCGCGCTCGAGTGGATGCGCATCATCGTAATATTAACTCGAAGCGGATTGGCAGAACCGGAACATCGCCATAAGCATACCCAACAGATCCGGACCTGAACTCGCATGCTGCGCTGCGGATCGGGTATCTCATGGGTGTGAGCAACGAACATGGATATGACGATAACGCCCGGATCAATGCGGTGCGGATCGCGCTGCGACGCTGGTACGAATCGCATGCGCGTGACTTTCCATGGCGACACAACCGGACGCCATACCGTACTGCCATAGCCGAACTCATGCTCCGCCGCACAAGAGCCGAACAGGTGACGCCTGTCTACGAAGCGTTCATCGCCGCTTATCCAACGCTGGACGCGGCCGCGCACGAGGATTCTGCGACGATTATCGAGCGTTTTCGTCCGCTCGGCCTCGAATGGCGCGCCAGAGACGCGGCTGCGTTCATCCGGGAAGCGCATGCGCAGTACGGTCGAAATCTACCTGCGGATGCCGAGGCAGTCCGACGATTGCCGGGAGCTGGCGATTATGTAAGTTCCGCTATCGCTTGCTTCTCCGATGGTAAGAATCAACCGCTTATCGACACGAATACTGTACGCGTTCTGGGTCGCGTTTTCGGCGTCCGCACGGACGGCGAAGCCCGGCGGCGCAAAGCGATGCGCTCGCTCGCGGCCGCGGCGGTGGATCCCGATGACCCCGCACGTTATCATTACGCTTTGATCGACCTTGCCGCCCGAATCTGTCGGCCCCGAAATCCGAGGTGTTCCGAATGTCCGATTGCATCTGAGGCTGCGTGCCGTTTCGCTTCCGATAACGGAGTTTAGACGAATCTCCCTGTTCTCCGACTTCGAGTGTTGTCCACAATACCGCTTTTCAGGCTCCACCGTCCCGCGGGTATTGCATAATAGCGGCGTCCCATTGCCGCTCGCGAATCGACGGGTTCATCTGTCGGAGGATGGGCTCAGCGCCGGTCTGGAGTGAGCGGGGTCGGTGTGAAGACGAGATCGGCGCTGCACTGCTCGGGTCGATAGTTCCAGTGGAAGAGATAGACGGCCACGCGGCCCGGCGCGAGCCTGGCCAGGGTCGGCGCGTAGCTGCGGGCCGGCTCCCCTACCCACAACGCCCGACCCACCCAGCTCGTGGCGAGTCCGTGCGGGATGGTCCTCAGCCCGACGGGATCGGCGTCCGGATCCAGGGGCGTGACGACGAACACCGTCACTGCGAAGGGCTTCGGGTTCGCCGAGGACACTCGGAGCGGGTAGATGCAGCGGGCGGAGCGGAAGGTCAGACGGATGGGCGCCAGGGCGCCCGTACGGAGCCCTTCGGCCGCGTCGGGAACGTTGACGCGCATGGCGACGAAGGTCCATCGTTCCTGGACATACGCCCGCATGGGGCCCTCCACCTCGGGCACGAGCGCGAAGCCGTTCTCCCTCAACCACTGGACCAGGGCATCGGACTGGCCGGCCTGGAGCACGGCCACGTCGTAGGCGCCGACCGTGCGGCGCTCAAGCACGTCCACCCCCTTTGTAGGAGCCCCTCCGAACGTCCCGCCCCTGGGCCGATCGGCGGGGGCCGTCAGGCGTTCGAGCTCGTGGAAGATCGCCCCGTCCAGCTTATCCACCTTCGGACGGGAGGGCACGGGGATGACCCAGGCGAAGCGTGACGCGGGGCCTTCGAACCGTGGGCTGATGATCAGGTCTTCGATGCCGTTGCGGTAGTAGATCACCGCCTTCTGCTCCGGCTCGTTGATGAGGGCGTTCTGCCGATGCTTCCGGTACAGGGCCTCCTCGGGCAGCATCGTCCCGTCGGCAAACAGTGATGGGGCCAGGGTGATGGCCGTTGCGGCGATGGCCAGCGTTCGCAGCGATGCGCGAGCTTCGCGACGTCCGTTCATGCGAGTCCTCCTGGGTCTGGTTAGGAACAGCGTCTGCGGCGGCGAGGATCGCGTCCGATGGAGCCGGCGTCCATCAATACGCTGGCCCGCCACCGTGTAGGACGACGATCGGCGACGGGGCGTTACATCCGAACGGGCCTGTGCAGCCGCCGGCCGACCGCGCTCCGAGCCAGGCTGGCGCGTCGGCGATGGAGGAAGGCGGATGGATCAGTAGATGGCGGCTTCGGTGGCGGGATCGAACAGGTGGCTCTTGTCCATATCGAAGATGACGTCGAGCTTTTCGCCGACGCGCGCCAGGGTCTTGTTATCGACCATCGCGATCACCTGATGCTCACCAGCCGTGAGGTAGAGCTCCACATCGTTGCCCAGGGGCTCGATGACGTCGACGCCGACGGTGACCGTGTTCCCAGGCGTCGGTTTGACCAGCCCTTCCAGGTTCCGATCGTAGATGTCCTCAGGGCGGATGCCGAGCGTGCATACCTTCCCAGCATAGGGGCCGAGCTTATCGGAGACGGCTGCCGGGAGCTCCACCTGAAAGGCGCCTCCGTCGGCAACGTAGCCGCCGTCCTTCTGCCGAATGCTGACCTTGATCATGTTCATTGCCGGTGAGCCGATGAACCCGGCGACGAAGGTGTTGGCCGGATGGTTGTACAGGTTCAGGGGCGTATCGCATTGCTGCATGACGCCTTCGTTCAGCACGGCGATCCGGTCGCCCATGGTCATCGCCTCGACCTGGTCGTGGGTTACGTAGATGGTGGTGATCCCCAGGCGCCGATGGAGTTTGATCAGCTCGGCGCGAGTCTGAACCCGGAGCTTGGCGTCCAGGTTGGAGAGGGGCTCGTCCATCAGGAAGACCTTCGGTTCGCGGACGATGGCGCGACCCAGGGCGACCCTCTGCCGCTGTCCTCCCGAGAGCTGCTTGGGCTTCCGCTGGAGGAGCGTCTTGAGCCCGAGCAGCTCGGCGGCCTCGTTGACTCGACGGTCGATTTCCTGTTTCGAGAAGGCTCGTCGGGAGCTCATCGGCCACGGCTTGCCCGTGGGCTCCCGCTTCAGACGGAGGCCGAAGCTCATGTTGTCGTAGACCGACATATGGGGATAGAGAGCGTAGTTCTGAAAGACCATCGCGATATCCCGATCCTTGGGCGAGACGTCGTTGACGACCCGATCCCCGATCAGGATCTCGCCCGACGTGGCTTCTTCGAGACCGGCCACCATCCGGAGCGCCGTTGTCTTGCCACAGCCTGAGGGGCCGACGAGAACCAGAAACTCCTTGTCCTGGATCTCCAGCGACAGCCGATCGACCGCGACGACCTCTTTGAACTTCTTCGTCAGTTCCCTGAGCGTAACGCTCGCCATTCCCTTCAGCCCTCCCCGTGGCCAGCCATCGCTGCGCCCCGTGTGCCGCTATGCATCCCGGCGCTTCACGCCGACCCGGCGGATCTCGATCAGCCTCGTGACACCCTTGCCGGGTCGCAGGACAGCTTCACCTGCCGTTTCCGTTCAGGTTCGCCATCTCGCCTTTCAGCAGGTCGATGCCGGCGATGTCCGTCGGATCCACTCCGGCCAGCAGAGCGGCGTATACCGAAACGAAGTCGCCGTAGTACAGTGTCCCCAAGAGCCTCTCCATCAGCGAATCGCCGGCAGCCCACACTTCATGCTGCTCGGCGCTGCTCGCGATCACCGCCTGCAGCACCGCGATCCTTCTGGCTATTCGGGGCTGATCCTCGGTTTCCTGCGGATCGCGCAGATAGACGACGGACCAGATGCTCGATTGCTGGGACGCCCTGGTCCATCCCAGGATTTCATTATGGTTCTGCTCGGGCAGCGCGTTGGCGAAGGCGTGGACTTTGGCGTTCTCGTTGAACTGCCCTTTCCACCGCAGGGCAAGGACGCTCGTCCAGCCCTGGGCGCCGTAGAAAATGGGGATCCGACCGTGCAGCGCGACCGCCAGCTCCTTCGCAGGGTTATCGCTCACAGGGTTTTCCCTGCGCCACTCTGCGGCTAGCTCGTCCAGGTGGCCCAGGCTCGCGTCGACGGCGTTCAGACCGCACTGCGCTCCGAGATCGACGCTCGCGGCGACGACCGCCAGGGTCGGGATGAACAGATAGCCGGTCGAGGCCCTGGGCGGACGCCCGCCAGGGACGATGCAGCAGGGGACGCCGTCTCGTGCGGCGTGCCGTGCGAGTTCACCGCCGCTCGTGATGCAGATCCTGGGGCATCCGAGATCGCGTGCGTGCTCATAGGCGGAGACGGTCTCCTCGGTGTTGCCGGAGTAGGAGGAGGCGATGACCAGCGTGTTCGGTCCAGCGAAGCCAGGGAGCCGGTAGTCCCGGTTGACGATGACCGGCACATCACCGCCGATTTCGACTAGCGCACGAACGAGGTCGCCGCCGATGGCCGATCCGCCCAGGCCCGTGATGATGATACTGGATGGGCGTGCGGGCGCGCCCTGGGCCGCCAGAAAGTCGCGACTGATCTGCAGGGCGTCCCGACACTGATCCGGAAAACGTTCGGTGAGATCGAGCATGCCGTGCGGATCGAGGACTCGAATGGCATCGAGGTTATCCAGAACCTGCGCGACGTTGGCATGGGGATTAGCGTGGTGAATCATCGAGTGTTCCTTGGGAATGGAAACGAAACGGCCCCGGTCCGGGAGCCCGAAAGGGCGTCCGGCCGCGGGCCGTCGTCATGGGGAGCCGCCAGGGGCTCGTCATCAGGCCTCGACGACGTAGCAGAGGAGGGCCATATGACGGGCGCGATGGACAGCGTCGGCAACCATGCGCTGATGTCGCGCACAGGTGCCGGTGGTCCGTCGAGCGACGATCTTACCCCGGTCGGACTGGAAACGCCGGAGTTTGGAGAGGTTCTTCCAATCGACGCTGTCGGCCTTATCGACACAGAACGTACAGACTTTGCGGCGAGGCCGGCGCCATTTGCCCGGCGGGCGCTTCTTGGCTGGAGGTGCGGTCATCGTGTGTGGTTCCTTGTCATCGTCATGATCGTTATCGTTACAGTGAATCGAAGGGGTCAGGTTCGTCCGCCTCGACGGAGGGCGCTCCGCGAGCCGGTTCTCTCGGCGAATCGCCAGACGGTTCGGTCCGTCGAGATCCGCTGGTGAAGGGGGGCTCATGGTCGGGGAGCGGTGCCGGCGTATCGCTAGGCCCAGCGTCTCTGGCGCGATCCAGACCCTGAACCGAATCGGCGACCACTTCCGTGGACCATCGGCGGGAGCCGTCCTGGGCCGTCCAGGACCGCACCTGCAATCGTCCGTCGACGCCAACCAGCCGCCCCTTGCCGAGGTACTCGCGAACGAAGTCGGCGGTCTTGCGCCAGGCGACGATGTCGATGAAGTCCGTTTCCTTCTCGTTGGTTTCCGGATTGCGGGTTGGCCGATCGACCGCGATGCGAAATCGGGAGACGGGGATGCCGCTGCCCGTATAGGACGACTCGGGATCCCTGGTCAGCCTGCCCACAAGGATAATACGGTTGATCATTGGTTATAGCCTTCCTGGCGTACCCTGCGCTCGTATCGGCAGGCGGCCGGTTGCTACGGCTACTCCTCGTCGGGATCCGGCCGCACCACGATGTGCCGGAGGACGTTGTCGCTGATCTTGAAGAGCCGGTCGAGTTCTGCGGGGACATCTTTGCCGGCTACGAACTGCATGAGGACGTAGATCCCCTCGCGGCGTCCCGCGATGGTGTAGGCAAGGGGCCGCCGGCCGCCTTCCCACAAGCTTGCATCGGAGACCTCTCCGCCCATGTCGGTGACGACCTTGGTGTAGCGTTCGATGATGGGCGGAACCTGCTCTTCGGTAAGAGCCGGGTCCAGAATGTACATCGCCTCGTAATGGCGCACGTCGATCGTTTCCTCCCTTCGGACTGTGGCTCCGGTCTCGCCCGGAGCAGGAAGCCGAGAGGCGCAGAGGCCTCCCTTCGGCGGTACGTCCGCCGCAGCGCGCGGGGCTCGATCGTCACCCGCGGCGCGTCAACCCGAGGAGTATACCACACCGGCACACGCGCCAGACAACGGCCGCGCCGAGTGCAGGATATGGCGGCGAATCGGGCGAACTCGCGCTGTGAAGTATCGGACTGCCGCAGTCGATCGGCGGCGTTCGGGAGGATGCTGTCATGTCGTCTTTGGAGAGGCCGGTGGTTCCGATCAAGACCATGACGCGACGATCGCTGCTCGACCGAGCGATCCGATCCGTCGTCGCCATGCCGGCGATCATCCCCGCGTCTGCCCTGGGGCGGGGCGGCCGCCGCGCGCCCAGCGAGCGGATCGTCATGGGCTCCATCGGAGTCGGCGGTCAGGGGACCCAGCACGTCGTGGGCGGGGTATGGACCCCCACGGGCGGATTGGTCGGGCGCGACGACGTGCAGTACGTCGCGGCCTGCGACGTCAACGCAAGGAATCTGGAGAACGCCCGACAGCTGGTGAATCAGCGGTACGGCAACCAGGACTGCCGGACGTATCGGGACTTCCGCGAGCTCCTGGCACGGCCGGACATCGACGCCGTCCTCGTCGCGACGGGCGAACGCTGGCATCCGCTGATCACCGCAGCGGCGGCGCGAGCCGGCAAACACGTCTATTGCGAAAAGCCCCTTTCGGTGACGATCCAGGAGGCGCTTGCCGTTCGAACGATCGTTCGACGCTACGGCATCGTCTTCCAGGTGGGCACCCAGCAGCGTTCGAGTGACGCGTTCCGCCGGGCCGCCGAGCTGGTCCGGAACGGCTATATCGGGGCGCTCAAGGAGGTCGTGGTGGGCGTGGCAGGCCCCGTCGCCAACGTCGACTGCCAGCTTCCGGAGGAACCGATCCCCGACTGGCTCGACTATGATCTGTGGCTGGGTCCGGCCCCGTGGCGCCCCTTCAACAGCGCCTATGTCGGCTCCTGGATGGCCTGGCGCGACTTCTCCGGCGGGGAGATGACCAACTGGGGCGCCCACCATTTCGACTGCGCCCAGTGGGGCATCGGAGCTGACGAATCGGGACCTGAGGAGATCATCCCTCCGGATGGGGACGAGATACCGGCCCTGACCTATCGATATGCGAGCGGCGTGGTGATGACCCGAGACCCCGATCGGATGGCGAAGGAGTGCGGGCAGGGCAACGGCCTGATGTTCATCGGCACGGAAGGTAAGATCGCCGTCTGGCGCTATGACATGCGAACGTGGCCGGAGGGCCTCGCCAGGGTCAAACTCAAGCCAAACGACCTCCGTCTGCACGTCGCCCACAACCACCACACCGATTTTCTGGACGCCGTTCGGACCAACGGCGTCCCGGGCGCCAACGAGGGTCCCGCCGTCCGATCGATTACGGTATGCCATCTGGGCAACATCGCCTACGAGCTCGGTCGGCCGATCCGATGGGACCCTCGGCGGGAGCGCTTCCCGGACGATCCTGACGCATCCCGGCTCTTCGCCCGACGGATGCGCCCACCATGGAGTCTCTCATGACGATATCGCCCATCCTGCCCGCGCTCATGGCGGTCCCGTTCCTGTTCATCGGCGGCGCTCGGGCCGCACAGGCTCAAGACGGCCCGACGAAAAGCCTGGAAGCCGTCGCACGGATCCGACAGTTCCGCTTCGGAGCGGATCGGAGTATCCTCGACCGGGCCGATGCCGCGATCCGTGCGCACCTCGGTGACGCAGCATGGCGGCGTATGGCAGCCCGGACCCTGGCCGCCATCGCCGCAGCCGACGGGCCGTTCGACGCCCGGCAGGCCGCCTGCCGCCGACTGGTTCTTCTGGCTGGTCGGGACGAGGCGCCCGCGCTGGCGCGGACTCTGAGCGACCCGCGCATGGCACATTACGCGCTCATGGCGCTGGATCGGATTGAGGATCCTGCCGCCCCCGAGGCGGTCCGTAAGGCGTTGCCCCGCCTCCAGGGCGATGCCCTGATCGGAGCCATCGATCTACTCGGCTCCCGCCGCAGCGCCGCCGCGACCGACGAACTGATCCGCCTGCTCCGAGCCCCGCATCGCGATGTCAGCCTCCGATCCGCTCGCGCCCTGGCGGCCATCGGCGGATCGAAGGCAGACGGGGCGCTGCTCCAGCAGTTCCGAGCCCGAGATGCCGGCTGGAGGGCCGACGCCGCGGACGCCCTGCTCGATCGGGCCGACGAACTGAGGCGCGCCGGACGCACCTCGCAGGCGGCGACGCTCTACGGAGCGCTGGGCTATCCGGCTCTGCCGGCCTCGGTGCGAGCGGCGGCGTTCCGGGGTCGTTGCCTGATGAGCGGCGAACGGGCTATCCCGACCGTCGTGGCCGCTCTTTCGGCCTCCGAGCCTGAGATCCGACGGATGGCAGCCGTCATCCTTCGAGGGATGCCCGGGCCAACCGTCACCGACGCCCTGGTCAAACGGCTGGCCGAGCTCCGGGGAGTCGAAGCGATCGCCCTGGTCAACATCCTTGCCGAACGAGGCGATGCCCGGGCGGTTTCCGCCATCGGTCGGCACATCGCCAATCCCGACCGGTCGATTCAGGTCAGCGTGATACGAGCGATCGGCATCCTCGGCGGTCCCGAGGCGGTCCCACTCCTGTTGTCGGCTGCGTCCGGCTCCGACGTCGAGGCGGCTGAGGCCGCGGCGGCAGCCCTCGTCGCCCTGCACGGCGCAGAGGTGGATGGACTCCTGGCCCAGCGCCTGGATGAGCCGGAGCCGCGACGTCAGGCCGCGGCCATACGAGCGCTCATCGCCCGGGACGACAACGTTCCGCTCGACCGGATCCGGACCTTCGTCACGCCCGAAGCCGGGGAGCCGCGTCTGGCCGCCATCGAGGCGCTGGATCGGCTGGGCGCTCCGAGCGATGCCGCTCCGCTTCTTGACATCGTTGGGACCGATCCGACCGGCAAAGCGCTCGATGCGGTCGTCTCCATTGGCCGCCGCGATGACTCGCAGACGGTTGCGCGGGAGATCCGCCGCCGCATCGCACTGCCCGATACGCCCGACCGGCCGGAGCTGACGCAGGCCCTGGGCGAAATCGGGGGGAGCGAGGGCCTCGCAGCTCTGACCGAGCTTGCATCGGACGCCGATGCGTCGGTCCAGCTGGCGGCGGTCCGCGCCCTGTCCGAGTGGTCGGAGCCGTCGCCCATGGGCCTCCTCCTCGGCCTCTCGCGCAAGCCGCCTTCCGATCGGATCCGGGCCGTTGCGCTCCGGGGCTATCTCCGGATGATGGCCATGCCCGGGAGCGGTGTCAGAGGGTCCTCCGCAGCGAAGGCGTTTACGGATGCGCTGGAGCTGGCGAAGACGCCCGACGAGAAGCGTCTGGTCCTTGCAGGCATGGCGGGGTTCGGCTCGGAACGGCTTCTCGATCTTGCCCTATCCCTCAGGGAGGCGCCCGACCTCGGCGCCGAGGCTGAGCTCGCCGCGCTGGAGATCGCCCGTCGGACCGCCGGCTACTGGCCCGATGCGACGACGAAAGCCCTCGGCGCGCTGGCGTCAGGCGCACGGGACGCCGACACCCGCGCCCGGGCCGGCGCACTGAGCCGCATCATGCAGGCCTTCGGGGACTACCTCATGGGTTGGGAGGTCTCGCCGGCGTACGCTCGGGAAGGGGCAATGTTCGACGAGCTCTTCAACAGGTCGTTCCCGCCCGAACTCTCCGACAGGGCCGGGGAGGTCGACTGGCGTCCGATGCCCGTGGGAGGCGCTCCAGACCAGCCCTGGCTGCTCGACCTTCTGGCGGTCCACGGGGGCGAGCAGAAGGTCGCTTACCTGCGGACCGCCGTGTGGACGGAGGATGAGCGGGACCTGTTCGCCGAGATCGGAACCGACGACGGCCTCAAAGTCTGGTGGAACGACGCCCTCGTCCTCGAGAACAACACCCAGCGAGCCGTCGCGCCGGGACAGGAGAAGGTCCGCCTGCGGAGCATCCGCGGCTGGAACCGGATCCTGATCAAGGTGACCCAGAACATCATGGGCTGGGGGGCGTGCGTCCGCCTTACACTGCCCGACGGATCGCCGGTCGTCGGGCTCCGCATCGGGCCAGTTGGCTGGGCGGAGTAAGGATCTGCCGTAACGGCTTGACGACGGCCCGACTGCCCCCCCCATCCTGCCCCCCGAGCGTTGGGATGGCGGCGGGCGAAGGACATCGGCCATAATCAGGGGAGCCCTCCCCTGAGGGCGCCGGGCGCTGGCGCGAAGCTCGCAAGAGGCGCACGCCAACGCGCCCACCTTGAAGGAGCAAGCGCCGCACATGCAACGCCGTACCAGGGGATTTACCCTGATCGAACTTCTCGTCGTCATCGCGATCCTCGCGATCCTCGCCGCCATCCTGTTCCCCTTGTTCGCGCAGGCGCGGGTATGCGCCTTCCCGTCTCACGGATGGTGAGTTCCGTGCGAGCCTCGGCGGCTGAGACAGGGATTCGACGGGCTCTGCGCCTCGCGCTGAGCATGTTCCGTGCGCGGTCCGCAGCGCTCGGCGTGCTGGCGCTGTGCGTCGCACCCGGGGCGGCGGTCCGTGCCGACGAGATCCTCGTCTCCGCCGCGGCTTCGCTGACCGACGCGTTCAACGAGATCGGGAGGGCCTACGCGAAGGCCAATCCCGGCTCCACGGCGCGGTTCAACTTCGGCGGATCGGGTGCGCTCAGCCGGCAGATCGCGATGGGGGCTCCGGTGGACCTGTTCGCATCCGCCTCACCGGTTGAGATGGATCAGCTCATGAAGAAGGGGCTGATCGACCGCGCGTCGCGGGCCAATATCGCCTCCAACCGCCTCGCGCTGATCGCGCCGAAGGGGAACCGCCTGCGTCGCTGGGCCGATCTTGGCAGGGGCTCCGTGCGCAGAGTCGCGATCGCGAATCCGGAGACGGTCCCCGCCGGCCGCTACGCAAGAGAGGTCCTGCAGCGCAGGGGCCTGTGGAGCTCTGTGCAGAAGAAGGCGATCCTGGGAGAGAACGTTCGACAGACGCTGAGCTATGTGGCGGCCGGCGATGTCGACGCGGGGATCGTCTTCGCTACCGATGCGCAGATCGATCGCAGGCGGGTGCGGATCCTCGAGACGGCCATCCCGGGCAAGGACCATACGCCGATCGTCTATCCTGCCGCAGTATTGCGGGATGCGCCCCATCGAGCCGAGGCCCGCCGATTCCTATCGTTTCTCCAGGGGCCGACCTCCCGGGCGATTCTGCGACGCCATGGGTTCATGCCCGGGACGCTGAACCGGTAGGACGGATGCCCGACAGATCGCCGGTCTGGCTCTCCCTTCAGACTGCGGGGCTTGCCACGTGTCTCGTGATCCCCATCGGCACCATTATCGCGTGGTGGCTGGCCCACGGCCGCTCCTCAGCGATCAAGGACGCGGTGCGCGCGGCGCTCGCCCTTCCCCTCGTGCTCCCTCCGATCGTCGTGGGCTACTACCTGCTCCTGGTCTTCGGCCGAGGCACGTCGCTGGGCCGGTGGGTCAACGATGTCGTCGGGCTCCAGTTGATGTTCACGTGGCAGGGGGCCGCCGTGGCGGCTGCGGTGATGGCGCTTCCCCTCTACACCATCGCGGCGTCGGCAGCCCTGGCCGAGGTTGATCAGGGGATGCTCGAAGCGGGCCGAACGCTCGGCGCGGATGAGATCCAGCTCGCGCTGAAGGTGGTTGTCCCCATCGCCTACCGGGGTCTGCTGGCGGGCGCGACGCTCGCCTTCGCGCGAGCTCTGGGCGAGTTCGGAGCGACTCTGATGGTTGCGGGCTCCATCCCCGGACGCACCCAGACTCTGCCCCTTGCGCTCTACGCCGCCGTCATCGCCGGAAAGGAGGAGGAAGCCCGACGATGGACCGCGCTTCTGTCGGCCCTTGCCATCGGCCTCGTCGGCTCCGTGGCGATCTACCAGCGCCATGTGGCCGCCTCTCGCGGCGAACGCCGTCGCTAGGGCCGATATCGGAACGTACCATCCGTCCTGGCTGCAGACGATGGGGCAGGTTCCTGGACGCCGCCGCGGAATCGTGACGGGAGGTATGCCCGAAACCCCGCTGCGGTGGGTTTCGTCTCCCTGTTGTTTCGTCCCGTTCAGGAGAGGGTGATGCACATTCCCATTCGGCTAGCGAGGTCGGTTCGATGGGTGACGGCCGGTGCGGCCCTGCTGGCTGCCCTTGCGGCCCTGTCCCAGAAGCCCGGGCCGCTCCGATCGACCTACGACCAGGGCGCCGAGGGCTGGGTTGCGGTTGGGCCGCCAACCGGTGTCCCAGCACGGCTCTCAGTCGAGGCGGTGGACGGCGCGGAGAAGGCGCTGGCGATCGTCTATACGCCCGAGCCCAGGAAGTTCGCCGGTATCATGCACACCGTATCCGGGCTCGTCGGCCAGGGACTCCGGGTGCGGCTCCGCACCTCCGTTCCCGGGACCTACATCATCGGCTGCATCGAGCGGGACGGCTCCTCGTACCATGTGGTGATCCAGATGATGGCGAACGAGTGGAAGACCGTCGAGACGGCCTTCGCCGATCTCCAGCTCAGCGACGACGGGAAGGATGAGAACGGGCGCCTCGATATTGAACAGGTCGGCGCCGTGGTGATCGCCGATGCGGCGGGATTCCTCCCGACGACCCACACCGAACGGACGCTCTGGATCGATGAAGCCGAGTTTGGCATCGACATAAGGCAGGCGGCACTGGAGCCCTATCGGCCGCTCCTCCTCCAGGGCCCGCCCAGCCCCAGCGGCGCGACGGCGACTGCGGGCATGAGCTATGTACCGGGGCGGTTCGGCAGGGCGATCCTCGCGGACGCACCGGGCGAAGTCGCTTCGGTCCGGCTCAGGGACGAAGCGGCGGGCCCGTGGCGGTGGGAGCAGGGGACCATCGAGTTTCGCATCCGCCCGACCCGTGCGATGAGCGACCTGCCCGACTTCACGGGCCTCGCAACCATGCAGCGCGAGCCGTTCGCTGCCGGGTTCCGGAGCGGCCTCCACCTCTTCGTCTCGCAGGGACGGCAGATCGTCTTCATGCTGAACGGCGATCTCGGCTCGCTGGCCGCCTCCGGCCCGATGACCTGGCGTGTCGGCGAATGGCTATCCCTTGCGGCGACGTGGGGTCCCGCGGGGATGAGGCTCTACGTCGACGGAGAACGGCGAGGGTCCGGTCCGGTTCGGTCCGGCCCAGCCTCTCCTGCCCGCGATCTCGTGATCGGAGGCCAGGCCTGGACGATGATGGCCCGGGGCGCTCCAGCGTGCGCCTTCGACGATCTCCGGGTTTCATCGCGGCAGCACACCGATGACGAGATCAAGGCTGCGGCCCGCTCGAACAGTCCGATGGAACGAGGCGCCGACACGCTGGCGCTGGAGCCGTTCGACGGTCTGCCGGCGCCTCCGCCCGTGGCATCCGGGGGGCGTGCGCCATGGAACACGTTTGCGCCGGGCGCACCGATCAAGCTGGCGTTCGTGCCGCCTGCGGAATCGGGCGCCCTCGTGACCGTGCGTCGGCCCGGAGGAGCCGTGGTCAGGAAGGGCCGAGCCGACCGAGGGGGCGCGTCGGCAGCGCTGCCGGCCATCCGTCAGACCGGTTTCTACGCCATCGAGGCGGACGGCCGCCCCGCTGGCTGGATCCGGGTGGCGTCTACCCGGGCGAGGCCGCGCTTCCCCTTGTCTGGCGCATCGGCCTGCTTCGCCGATGCCCAGGAGAGCGAGGAGTACTTCCGAATGGCCCGGGCAGCCGGGGTGACCATGCTCCGGATGCCGTTCGAGTGGTTCGAGATCGAGCCGAGCGAGGGCCGATTCGTCTGGGACAAGTACGACAGGATCGTCCAGCACGCCGTCCGGAACCGGGTCGAGCTCATCCCTACGTTCATCTGGGAGAAGCCCCAGCCCTCCTGGGCCGGGCCCGGCGAGGCCAAACCGGGCCTCAACTCGGAGCGCCATCCGCCCACCGATATGGCCCGCTGGCGGCGGTTCGTGAGCGCGGTGGTCGCTCGCTATCGGGATCGAATCCGATGGTGGATACCGGCGAATGAGCCGAACATGGCCCGCTACTGGCATCCGAAGCCCGATGCAGTCGCCTATACGGCCCTGCTTCGGGAGACCTATGGCGCGGTCAGAGCCGTCGATCCTGAAGCGCGGATTCTGGGGCTGAGTCTGGCCGGGATCAACCTGAGATTCATGGAGGAGTGCTTCAAAGCCGGGGCGCTCCGGTATTGTGATGCCGTGGGTATCCATCCGTATATCTGCCCCAGGGACCCGGACGAGCGGGGACCTGTGGATGTCCTCGATCCGACATCGGCGACGGGCACGTTTCGCGAGGGGCTCCGGATGGCGGGTGCGATGATTCGCCGATACGGCGGCAAGCAGAGGCTCTGGCTGGATGAGGCGGGCCAGCCCTACCGGGACGACTTCGTGTCGCCGAGTTGGGGCGCTCCCGAGCCGAAGGCCGCCGCCGTGCTGGCCAAAGAGATGGTGGAGGCTATGTCGTCGGGATTTGTCGATCGCGTGCTCTGGTTCACCTTCTTCGGCGGCGAATACGGCAGCTTCGCTCTGGTGCGGCCCGACGGCTCACCGACCCTCCCGCTCGTCGCCTATCTGACCGTGGGCGACATGCTGGCAGGGGCCACCTCATCCGGGGATGGGAAGCGGGGCCCCGGCATCGAATCACGACTGTTCCGGCGAGGCTCCTCGGTAATCGAGGTGGTGTGGGCGCCTTCGGGAACGAGGACGCTCGAGCTGGCCCCGCGCCGGACGGCATACGATGTCTACGGGTTCCCGCTGGCTCGGGGCCCGGTGCACGTCGGATCGACGCCGATCTACATCGTGGGCAGGTGATGCGACGCGACCCTGAGGCGATGAAGCAGCGGCTGCTGGACTGCCTGGGCGGCCCATGGCCCGAAGGCCCGTCGCTCGACGCGCGGGTGGAGGGCGTTGAGGAGCTCCCCCATTTCCGGCGGGAGAGGATCACCTACCTCGTCGAGCCGGAGGAACGGATCGCCGCGTGGCTCCTCATCCCTGCGGGCGTATCGGCGGAGCGGCCTGCGCCGGGACTCTGTGTCTGGCATCAGCATGCGGGGCAGTACGACGTGGGCAAGGATGAGCCGGCGGGCGTCCGCGCGCCCCACTTTGGCGAGATGCACCAGACCGGCGCCGCGCTCGCCCGTGAGGGGTTCGTCGTCCTGTGCCCGGATGCTGCCGGGTTCGGCGAACGGAACAGGAGCCCCAACCCCGGATTCGACCGTGCTCTCCGGGGCCGGGACCTCGAGCGCTATCTCTTCGGGATGCTGGTGGCCGCAGGCAGGTCCCTCGCATGGAAGAACATTCTGGACATGCGCCGGGCGATCGATTATCTCTGTGCAAGGCCTGAGGCCGATCCCGAGCGGCTCGGCTGCTACGGCCATTCCATGGGCTCGACCCATACGTGGCTCGTGGCTCCCTTCGAGCCCCGGCTGAAGGCCGCGGTGGGCAACTGCTGTATGCCGACCTACCGGGCGATGGAGCGGACCAACCTCATCCACTGCTTCTCCAACTACGTTCCGGGTTGGCGGCGCTGGGGAGACATTCCCGACATCGTGGCCCTGGCCGCCCCGATGCCGCTCCACCTGAACTTCGGCGCCCTCGACGACGGGAGCCCCATCGACGAAGTCCGAGCCGCGCTCCCGACGATCGAACGGGCCTATGCGGACCTCGATGCCGCCGACCGGTTCACGTGGTTCATCGAGGAGGAGACAGGGCACGTCCTGAGCCCCGCGATGTGGGAGGCAGCCCTCGCCCACTTCCGGACCTGGCTTCTCGACCGATAGCGGGATGCGGCTCGCCAGAGCGAATGGGGAGCACGAGACATACGCCCTCCGTCTCCAACTTCCGATCCCGGATATGCTCTCGTGCAGGCCTCGTCATTGAAGAGAGGATCCACGGCATGGATAGGATCTCATCACAACGTGATGGATATTCCACCACCTCAACCTCGCGGAGCGACACTGCCGGACTCCGCCGTTTCATCGAGCGGTTGGGCGATCGGTTTCTGCGTGGCGTCGTCCTCAACACCGGGACGGAGATCGGACCCATCGCGGCCAACATCCATGCGCTGCCGGTCTCGACCCTCTGAAGCTGACGGCCACGGGACCTGCGGTTGGTCTGGGGGCTGCTGCATGGGAAGGATGGCGATCGGGACCGATCCAGTGCGGCTAAGCGTGTATTATGGGTAGTAATCTGTCGCGATGTACAGGGTGCACAGCGGCATGGAAATCCGATCTTCCATACTGGCGGCTGGTCGTACCGTGAGAGGATGCAGCCCATGGACACTCGAAGGATCCATATCCTCGTAGTCCACGATGAAACGGAGCGAGGCGATCTCGTCTGCCGATCGCTGCAGGACGCCCCGAACATCGAGGTGACCGCGCTCGGAACGCTCGCGCAGTACCGGGATTACATCGCTCGCGTGCGTCCGGATCTTGCGCTGATGGAACTGCGCTTCTCGGACGGCAACGTTGCGGAGGCGCTGCAGCCCCCGCCGGCCTCGGGCGATTACCCGGTGTTGATCATTGCGGATGAGGACGGCGAACGGGATGCGATGGATGCAGTCCGTGCCGGCGCCCATGACTACATCCTCTGCCCTTGCCGGACTCGCGACCTGCAGCATCGCATCGAGCAGACCCTGCGCGAATGGAGCGAGAAGCGCCGATCCGAGGAGGCGCACGCATGGCTGATCGGCCGCCATGCGGAGCTCGAGCGTGCGCTATCTGAGACAACGGACCGGCTGGATGCCGCGGTGGCGGAGCTCGATGCGTTTACCTATTCGGTCGCCCACGATCTGAGGGCGCCTCTCCGAGCCATGGTCGGTTTCGGCGATGCGCTCGCCGAGACATGCGGCCCGAATCTCGATGATGCCGGACGACACTATCTGAGCCGGGTCATGGACGCAGCGGATCGGATGAGCCAGCTAATCGAGGATCTCCTCACCCTCTCTCAAGTCACCCGCTCGGAGATGCAGAGACGACAGGTCAATCTCAGCCTGATCGCTCAGCAGATCATCGATCACCTTGCCGCATCGGAACCCGAGCGGCGTGTCGCCATTACCATACAGCCCGAGATGCGGGACCATGCGGACCCCGGGCTTGTCACGCGGCTGCTCGACGCTCTGCTGAGCAACGCATGGAAGTTCACCAGCCGTGTCGACCGTATGGCGACGATCCTATTCGGCCAGCGCCAGGATTCCGAGGGGCGTGTCTACTATGTCCAGGATAACGGCGCCGGAATCAACATGGCTTACGCCGACAAGCTCTTCGTGCCGTTTCAGCGGCAATACACCCGGGATCAGTTCCCCGGGACCGGCATCGGGCTGGCGATCGCCCGAAGAGCCGTTCAACGGCACGGTGGACGGATCTGGGCTGACGGGGCGGTTGGCGAGGGCGCCACGCTCTATTTCACGCTCGGGGGTTCCGACGCTGCGACCTGAAGCAGGCCGCAGCGTCATGCCCGCAGACGTCCCTGTCTAGAACTGTTTCCGGTAGGCGACTCCGTACCAGCGATGGTCGCCATAGGTCCCGCCCTTCAGGGTCACCCCGGAGTTCAACGGCATGATCGTCAGGCCCGTGATCCAGTCCCTCCCGTCGTTCTCGACAACGGCGCCCACGACCGGATGGAACAGGAACTGCAGCCCGCCGAACAGGCCTTTATGGCGCCCTTCGTTCAGGAGGGTCCAGTCCTCGGTGCCGAGTCCCGCGTGCAGGCGTACCAGCGGCGGCCCCGGCTTCTCAGGATTCATGAAGAAGGTCTTCGCCGCAGCGATATACACCGACCGCCGCTCCGTCTTGCTCCGCAGCTTTGGGGCAAGGGTCGTCGCCGAACCGGTGATGTTGCGCAGACCGATGACGACGTCCGGGGTATCAGGCCCTTCGTTGACGAGCTTGACCGACCCGACGAGGACGACGGAGTCCTCGTCCCGGTTGACTTTGGCTCGGTGGATGTCGAGTTCGATGCGATCCGTCAACCCCACGTACAGGGTCTGGTAGTAGACGAACTGCGGCGCTCCCGACGGCATGCTCAGGTCGAGGTAGTAGGCGGCGATGTCGACCTCACGGGCTTTGAGCTGGTTGGCGGTCGGCATCGTGACGATATCGTCGGCGATGGCGGCCGCGCCAAGGAAAAGCGCACCGATGGCGACCAGAAAAACACGCGTCACTGAGGATGATCCTCCATGGATTCGGCTCCTCGGGCAAACGGGCGGATTCGGTCGCCTGCGCCTTCGGGCGAATCCAAGTTCTCCGTCGCCGACCGGTTTCCTTCCCGCACGCCGCGAATACGCCCCCGCGCGGCACGAAGAACGCTGTCGATGTCCATCAGGTAACGTCCCGGGCGACGAGCGGGTATCGTCATGCTGGGAGCGTACTTAGACCATGGCGACGACATCCGGGCGCAGGACATGCGCGCAGTGCGGGGCGAACAACTTCGACACCGTGACGGCATGCTGGAAATGCGGCGCGCCGCTACACGGCGGAGCGACCGCGGCCCGGCCTCCCGGTGGGGCGCCTGGGGCGCCCCCGATCGCGCCGCCGCAGGGCTCCTACGCCTCGCCCGGGGCCATACGGGCCGCGGTCTGGCTGGGCCTGCTCCTGCCGTACATCGGACTGCCGGTCGGGCTCATCTTCCTGATGCTCGACGATGAACGCCGCGCCGAGGTCGGCCGGGCCTGCGTGCTCTGGAGCTGCATCTCGCTGGTCCTGCACCTCATGGTGATGGCGGTGATCGGGATCGGGACGCGCGAGCTCCTGTTCGCGCTGCTTCAGGGAGTGCGCGGCGCAGCGACGAGGGGCGGCGGCATGGGCGGTTTCGACAGCCCGTGATCAGCACGGCGTCCACCGTCGGCTTCGGCCGCTAGGAGAATAGATCGCCCCCCGGCTCGAACATCCGCCCGCACTTCGGGCAGTATTCTTCCTCGATGCCGGCGATGGTCCGGCATATCGGGCATTGATGGAGTTTGATCGGGAACCGACCGCACCGGGCGCAGTGCCGGGCGTCGGGAAACGTCAGCGCCCCGCAGTGCTGACAGCTCGTCGGCTCGTCGGGGCGTTTCACCGGTCCAGACGGCGCATGAGGAGGCCGCTCCAGAGCTTGGGCTCAAAGTAGGTCGACTTCGGCGGCATTCGATCGCCCTCAGCGGCAACCGCGCGCAGATCGCGGGCCGAAGGGGCGCCGAGAAGGAACGATACGGCGCCCGCACCGGAGCGGGGAGCCTGCAGGGCTTCGTCCAGGTGTCTCGTATAGGAGACCGATCCGCCGAGGGCCGCCATCGGATCGAGGATCAGCGTCTGCAGGATCGATACATCTAGTTCGCGCCATGCGCGACCCCGGTCCGCCGCTCGGGCCGTCATGGTCTCGGCGTCCTTCAGGCTGCAGTGAGCGACACCGTTCGCACCTGCGACGAGGAAAGATCCGTCCACGCTTCGCATCGATGCCAATCGGCCCGGCACGTCCTCCGACTCTACGGGCGCGCGGTGGAAGTATCGGTCCAGATCGGCCTCGAGGGTTTCGATGGCGAGAGCTCCCAGTCCGGTCACCATCCGATGCGTCGGCAGCACGACGATCCCCGGATCCTCAAACGGCAGCAGGGTCACGAGGAGGCGATCCGCGCCGAGGATGGGTCGACCGGCAGAGGCGAGCTCATCGCGATAGGTCAGCGCGGTCTCATATCGATGGTGGCCGTCGGCGATCCAGACGGGGCGGTCCTGAAACGATGTCGCAAACGCCCGAACGACAGGACCGTCGGCCAGCGCCCAGACCTGATGGAGATCGCCTTCCACCGTGGCCGTCAGGAGCGGGGGCGTCCCCGCGATCGCGTCGCGCAGGCCCCGCATCCCCGTGAGCCCCGGGTCTTCGTACAGGAGCATGATCGGCTCGGTGTTTGCCCGGGTCGTGCGCATCAGCTCAAGTCGATCCTCCAGAGCCCGCCCGCGTGTGAACTCATGCGGCAGCACGATCCCGTCGCTGTAGGGCGCCAGCCGCAGCGCCGCAACGACACCCCACCGTTCGAGCCGGCGCCCGTCCAGCGGCGCGGTGAACTCCTGACGATAGAGATAGAGGGCGGGCTCCCGGTCTTCAACCAGAACGCCTGCATCGAGGAGCCGCTGCATCTCGCGGGCTGCGCGCTCGTGTCGATCCGTCGGCCCGTCCCCCGCCTCCGGTCGATTGAGGATGATCCGCACGATATTGCACGGGCTCGAGGCGTACAGCGCGGACTGTTCCTCGCTGTTGATCACGTCATACGGCGGGGCCACGACTCGCGATAGATCATCGAGCCTTGCAGGATCGAAGCGGATGCCATAAAAGGGTGCGATATCGGCCAATGTCTCCTCCCGGTGACGCCCAAGAGCCCGTTCTAAGGCATCGTACCCTACGCTTCGGGACAACCCCGGAGTCCGCCGTCGCGGCCTGGCAGACGGAAGCCGACGTCCCGGCCGGGTTCCAGGTGCGCCGCCGGCCGATGATCCGTGCCGTGTGCGGTGGTAGAATTGCCGAGACCGGGACGGCGCCGATACACAGGTCGGGATGAGATCACAGTATGGTCAAAGCGATTCAACAACTGCGTGATGCGGGCATCCATCCCACGGCACAGCGCGTGGCCGTCGCAGAACGCCTCCGCACCATGGAGGGGCATCCGACTGCGGATGAGGTACTGCACGCCGTACGACAGACGTACCCGACGATCTCCCGAGCCACGGTCTACAACGCGCTGGCTCTGTTCGCGGATCATGGCGTCGTCCACAAGCGGACGCTGCGAGAGGGCACAACGGTCTACGACCTCCGCTCAGAGCCCCATCACCATATGATCGACGAAGAGACGGGGGTCATCCACGATGTGCCCTGGGACGCCCTGCATGTTGTCGGTGTCGATGAACTGACGGACTTCGACGTATTGGAGTACCAGGTGGTGATACGGGGGCGCCTCCATCGGTCGTAGGCTCTATTCGTACGGATCGGCAGCGGCGCCGGCCGGATTCGTGATCGCCGGCCGCCGCGTGTGGTAGACTAAGTCCATGTTTAGATAGCGTCTAAATACGACGCTGTCGACATGGGAAGGAGAAACCACCATGGCCCGAAAGAAGCTCACCACAGCGGGTGGGATTCCGATCGCCGACAACCAGAACGCACTGACGGCCGGACCACGGGGACCGCTGCTGGCTCAGGACTGGCAACTCTTTGAGAAGCACGCCCATTTCAATCGCGAGCGCATTCCCGAGCGTGTGGTCCACGCCAAAGGGTCGGGCGCCTACGGGACCCTCACGATCACCAACGACATCACGGCCTATACGAAGGCCTCGGTCTTCGCGGAGGTCGGCAAGCCAACGGAATGCTTCGTCCGCTTTTCCACCGTCGCGGGCGAACGGGGCGCGGCGGATGCCGAGCGGGACGTGCGGGGATTCGCGATGCGGTTCTACACCGACGAGGGGAACTGGGATCTCGTCGGCAACAACACGCCCGTGTTCTTCCTGCGGGATCCCTACAAGTTCCCCGACTTTATCCACACGCAGAAACGAGATCCGCAGACGAACCTGAGGAACCCGACGGCGATGTGGGATTTCTGGTCCTTGTCGTCCGAGTCCCTGCATCAGGTCACGATCCTCTTCTCCGACCGGGGTCTGCCTCGAACGTATCGGCACATGAACGGATACGGCAGCCACACGTTCAGCCTCGTCAACCGGGACAACCAGCGTTTCTGGGTCAAGTTCCATTTCAAGACGCTGCAGGGCATCCAGTGCATGACCGACGATGAAGCGGAAGCGCTGATCGGGCTTGACAGGGAGACGCACCAGCGAGATCTGTTCGATGCCATCGCGAGGGGCGACCACCCCCGCTGGCGCATGATGGTGCAGGTCACGCCTGAGGCCGACGCCGCGCGCACCCCCTACAATCCGTTCGACCTGACCAAGGTCTGGCCGCATCGGGATTATCCGCTGATCGATGTCGGGATCATGGAACTGAACCGTAATCCGGAGAACTACTTCGCCGAGGTGGAGCAGGCTGCGTTCTCACCCGCCAGCATGCCTCCCGGGATCGGACCGAGCCCGGATAAGATGCTCCAGCTTCGCATCGTCTCGTACGCGGACGCGCATCGCTACCGGCTCGGCGTCAACTACGAGAGCCTGCCGGTCAATCGGCCCCGATGCGATGTCGCGCATTACTATCGGGACGGCGCCATGCGCTTCGACGGGAACGACGGCGGCAGCGTAAACTACGAGCCCAACAGCTTCGGCGGTCCTCAGGAAGACCCGAGTGTCCACGAGCCGCCCCTCCGCCTGGACGGCGACGCCGATCGCTACGACCATCGCGAGCGCAACGACGACTACACGCAGGCGGGCAATCTCTACCGGATCCTGCCAGCCGACGAACGCGCCCGCCTCCATCATGCCATCGCGGGGGCCATGCGGGGCGTACCGCGCGAGATCATCGAGCGGCAGCTGACGCACTTTGACAGGGCCGATCCGGGCTACGGCGCCGGTGTTCGGGAGGCGCTGCGGGGCTAAGCCGACCGCTCCTCACCGGTCCGGCCGGTGGTTGGGTCTGGCTCCCCGATGCCGGGCCAGCCAACCGCCGGCCGGGCGCTCGGGATCCTGCAGCCCGCCGAGCGGGCTGCGCCGCACCATCCTGCAGCCCGCCGAGCGCGATCCGGGCGCGTGTGATATAATGCGCCATAGATCGAGGCCCCAGCGAGAGCACCATGGCTGCCGATTTCCACCTCCCCGAAAACCCGGATTACACGCTGCGCGACAGTGCGCGGGATTCGGTTCGCTTTGCGCATCGCTGCCTTGAACCCGCGGATGGAGGGCGGTGGCGCGCCATCAGCAGCTTCGTGGATACCGAGGGACGCCCGCAGGCGTGGCATGACTTCGGTACGCTCGAAGGGCCGGGCTGGGCCGCCAACGCGCTGGGGGGCGCGCACCTGCTCTATATCTGGGGCGGCTATGATCATTGCCATATCCTCCAGCAGGTGGCGCTCGGACTCCTCGACCATGTGCTGGAGGATGGCTATCTGCAATCCGACGGCTTTATCTGGGGCTACCGGGACACCGCAACCGGGGCTCGGCTCTTGAACTTCAAGCACAACGACGACTGGTTCTGTCCGGGTTCCATGGCCCGAATCGCCCTGCAGATGCTCTGGTTCGCCGACTGCCTGCCCGTCGCGGACGGACGTCGCCAGCGCCTTCTGGAGAGCGCGGCAGCCACGGCTGCCTGGCTGGACGCCAACGTCGCGCTCGTGGATGGATGGTATCCCCGACGATGTACGCCGTCGGGCCAACCCTATCCCTTCGCCGCGGAAGGCGGAGACGATCCGATCTTCGCGCGCAGCGGGGACGGCCTCCACATCCCCTGGCTCATCGCGGAGCTGACCGCTCGGGATCTCTGGACCCGCGATACCGCGCCCGCCCGCTCCGCCCTCGATCAGGCGATGGCCCGGGGCGGCATCTACGGCAGCGTAAACCACGACACATACGATCTCGACGAGAACGTCGCGCACGCCATCGCCTTTCGGACCTTCCGCGCCGCGGGAGCCGTCTTCGACACCGACCGCTATCGGGCCTTCGCCTACACGGCGCTGGAGGGGTTGGACCGCTTCAAAATGTGCGAGGATCGGAACGGCGTCGCCACCCGGGGCCTTCTCTACATGGAGGATTCCTGGGACACCGCCTATCTATGGGAGAACGCCGAGGCCGCCATCGCCTATCTCGACGCCTACGACGACAGCGGCGAGGGCCAGTACCTGTGCTGGGGCGTGACCATCCTGCGGGCGATCGCGCGACACCACTACGGCACGCTGGGATTCCTTACCGAAGGGGTGGATTGGAACAACCACGTCGGCCGTGAGCACCATATCGACGGGTCGGAGTTCGGAGCCATCCGCTACACCGAGCCGCTGCTCAACAACCTCCATCACATCGAGCCGATCATCCGCTGCCTGGTGATGCGCGAGATCTGCGATTAGACTCCTGCACGCCGACATTCTCATCGTCGGCGGCAGCCTCGGCGGTGCAGCCGCGGCGCTCTCCGCCGCCCGCTGCGGAGCCGATGTCCTTCTGGCCATCGAAGGGGATTGGGTGGGCGGCCAGCTCACCGCTCAGGGCGTCTGCACGCCGGACGAGAACCGGTGGATCGAGATGGGCGGCGCGACGGCGTCCTACCAGTCGCTGCGGCGGGACATCCGCGCGCACTACGCAAGGAACCATCGGCTATCCCCCGCTGCGAGCGCCGACCCGCTGCTGAACCCGGGCCGATGCTGGGTCAGCCGAATCTCGGTCGAGCCCCGGGTGGCGGAGGGTTTGCTCCGGGAACGCCTGAGCGCGTACGCGAACCTAACCGTCATGCGGGGCGTGCGGGCCGTGGGCGCGGAGATCGTCTCGGATCGGATCGAGACGGTACGGCTGATGCACGGATCCGGAGAGACGATGACGGTACGGCCCCGCATGGTCCTCGATGCCACCGACCTCGGCGACCTGCTGCCGATCACCGGCGCGGAGTATTGGCTCGGAGCGGAGGGGATTGAGGAGACCGGCGAGCCGGATGCGCCCCCCGTGCCGAGGCCGGATTGGATCCAGCCCTGCACCGTCCCCTTTGCCGTCGAGCTGCGGCCGTTCGGCGAGGATCATACGATCAGACCGCCCGAGGATTACGCCGATCTCAGGGAGCTCCAGCGCTATCACGTGCTCGATGGAGCGATGCGCAGCATGTTCGGCGAGTTCGGCTGGTGGTCCTACCGGCGGGTGATCGCCTCGGACAACTTCGACGATCCAGCCTTCCCGAGGGACATCGCGATGATCAACACCGGCGCCAATGACTACAGGGGCGGCGCGCTCCCTTCGGATTCGAGCGCTGCCGCTGCCGCGCACCTGGCCCGGGCGCGCCGAGTGTCGCTCGGCTATCTCTACTGGCTTCAGACCGAATGCCCAAGGGAGGACCGCGCGGGGACGGTCGGATATCCGGAACTGCGGCTGAGGGGCGATTGGTTCGATACGTCGGATGGACTGCCGCCGGAGCCCTATATCCGCGAGTCACGGCGGTTGGTCGCCCTCAAGACTGTCCGAGAGCAGGACATCGTACATCGGGACGGGCAGGGCCGCCAGCACCAACCGGGACCGAGAGCCCGTCCTGAGGCCGACTCCGTCGGGATCGGCCATTACTGGCTCGATGTGCACGAGGGGGGATCCGAGGAACCCGGTCGGTTTCTCGAGACCCAGCCCTACCAGATCCCAGCGGGGGCTCTGGCTCCGATCCGACTCCGCAACCTCATCGCCGCCTGCAAGAACCTCGGCGTTACCCATCTCGCCTCCGGGGCCTTTCGACTGCATCCCGTGGAGTGGGCCATCGGCGAAGCCGCCGGAGCGCTGGGAGCCCTCGCAGCGTCGCTGGATCTCGACGTGCAGGATGTGGTGACTCGCGAGCCGCTGCTCCGTCGGCTCCAGGAACGGCTGCTGGCCGACGGCGCACCAATCTATTGGTGGGGCGATCTCAGCCCGGGATCGGCTGTCTGGAAGGCCGCGCAATGGCTCGGGATTCGGGGAATGTGGCAAGAGGAGACCGCCATCGAGTTCCGGGCGGACGAGCCCGCTTCGGCGGAGATGGGCTCCGTCGAACCGGACTGTCGCACCCGAGGCGAACTGGCGCTGCGGCTGGTCGGTGAGGCAGCGAGCCGGGCCGGATCATAGAGGGACACTGCAATGATGCGCGTTGTCAGACGCTCCTGCATCGTCCATCCCGCATTGTCCTCGTTCGCCCTGCTGGCCGCGATCGTAAGCCAGGCCGTCGGCGGAGTCCAGTCGGCTTCGCCGATCCGCCTTACTTCGGCGGGGGTTCACCTGGAGGTCGCACGGGATACGGGAGGGATCCTCTCCTTTTCGAACAGCGGTGCGGGTGCGTCGGCGTCGTGCACCGCAACAACCCCGGAGTCGTTTCGGCTGATCCTGCGGAACGGGGAGGGTGCGCTCCGCACGATCGCGGGTGCGGAGCAGGCCCCGCCCCGATGGACCATCGAAGCCGCCCGTGCGACGGCAGCGTGGACGACGGGCCTTCGGGACACCACCGGACAGGGGTATCCGATCGACGTTCGCGTGACCTATGCGCTCGTCGGCTCGGAGCTGCGTGTCTGGCTGTCGCTGATGAATCGCTCCGATTGGACGATCCTCGAAGTGCACTACCCGGCGGTTGGCGGTCTCGCCCGCCTGAAGGGTGAGGTCGTGGGATCCTCCGGTGCGGTCCGACGCCCACTGACCCTGCCGTTCGGGGACTTTTCGCACCCCTATCCGGGCGGCCTGCCCATGGCGTACGTCGACATCGGCGGGCCTGCAGGGCTCTACTTCGGGGCCCACGAGACGACGGCGAGGATCAAGCTCCTGCGGGTGGCCGAGCTGGACGGCGATCTGGTCGCCAGGGTGGTGCATCTCCCCTACGTCAGGGCCAGCTCGAGCTTCTCGGGCTGCGCCGCCGTGTTCCGGTACCATACGGGCGGATTTCCCGGCGCCGGGCGCATCTATCGCGACTGGTTCATCCGGACGTTCGGGATCGAGGACCCGCACCGCGATTGGATTCGGCGGGAGACGTTCTTCCAGATGACGATGCTGATGCTGCCGGAGGGGAACATCAACTATCGGTTCAAGGATGTGCCCCGACTGGCGGCGGCCGCCCGCCGCTACGGCCTCCGTTCGATCCAGCTTGCCGGATGGCAGAAGGGGGGCCACGACGGAGGATACCCCTGCTACGAGCCCGATCCGCGACTGGGCTCGTATGAAGACCTCCGACGAGCGATCCGCGCGTGCCATGCCATGGGAGTCCGCGTCTACTTCTTCGTCAATCTCCAGCCAGCCATGCTCGATCACGAATGGTTCCGACGGGAGCTGGGCCGATACGAGGCGCAGACGTCCTCGGGGGATGCGACCTGGATCGCGGGATGGGGCATGGGCACACTCGCGTCCCGAATGGGGCTCACGGCGCCGCTGATGTCGTTCCTGGATCCGGCGCACGAACGGTACACCCGACGTCTGCTGACCTGGTTCCAGCGACTGGCCTCGATCGGCGCCGACGGCGTCCATGTGGACAAGATGTTCCCGGCCTTGCTGGACCTCAATCCCGCAGCCCCGCTGCCCCCAGACACGGCGACATGGGAGAGCGCGATCCGGTTTCTGACGACGATGAACCGCACGTGCCGGGCCATCAACCCCGCGTGGCGGATCTCCAACGAGTGCAACTGGGATCGGACGCTGCAGGTGGGGACGGCGACCTGGTGGGCGAGCAACATGACAGCGGTCAAGGCCGTCTTCCCCGAGACGCTCGAGACGGCCGCTGTATACCAGCCGTATGACTTCGCGGCCGTCAACAACGCAATGCGCGAAGGGCATGCGCTCATGGTCGCGCCGTATCACTTCCAGCGTTCCATGGATGAACCGAGCTGGCGGCGTCTGAGCGTCTACATCCAGAAGGTCAAGGCGATCCGAGATCGTTTCAACGCGCAGCTGGTCTTCGGCGAGCCGGATTCCCCGGGTGCGGCGCGCGTCGTCGAGCTCCCATCCTCGTGCGCGATGAAGGTCTATCGGGATCGAGGTCCGGGCCGCCGGGTCGCGATCATCACGAACTCGGACGAAGGTCCGGCTGGCTTTACGCTTGCCGGATGGCATGGCAGCGGCATCCGCACGGCACGGGTCCATGCGCCGGGCGCCAGGCCGTACGGCGTTACGCTGCCGGCGCAGATCACAGCTCCGGCCGAAGGGCTCGTCTTCGTCGAAGAGGTCCGGCTTGCGGGCGCCGAGATCACGCCGCGCGCCGCACGTAACCCGATCGCGCCGCGGTCTCCAGCCGCCCGGCTCCCGTTCGGGAACACCGATTTTGAGAACGGCACGCTCGACGGCTGGATCGCGGACCCGAACTGGACCGTCGATGACAACTCCGCCGGCGGATGGTATGTCGGTTGGCAGGGCAGACGATTCGCCTGGAGCGGCAAAGGTGGGGAGGAGCGGACCGGACGGCTCCGCTCGCCGGTGTTCACGCTCGATGCCGACGGCGTTGCGCTGAAGGTCGCCGGTTGGTCGGATATCCTCGGCCGCACGTCCAACCGCTGGAACTACGTCACGCTGAAGACGGAAGAAGGCGAGGAGATCAGTCGCGTTTATACGCCCAATACGACGACGTTCACGCGGCTCGTCCTCGATGCCGACGGGTATCGGGGGCGCCGGGTCTATATTGAAGCCGTCGATGACGCTCCCGAATCGACCTTCTCGATGATCTGCATCGACGATGTGCAGCTATGGAGAACACCGCCCGAGGAGCGACGACCCGTCCGCTCGGCATCCGGAACCATCGTCCTCGACTCCGGACGGCTGCGGCTCGAGTTCGGCCGTGCCAACGGCGCTCTGGTGCGCGTGTTCGACAAACAAGCCAGGCTCGATATGATCCGGGAGCCGCGCCTCTCGGACAACTGGCGATTCAGCCTGCCGATCCGCGATGCTGTGGGCGTCGGATCGCGGGATTCCTGGGTGAACCACGAGGGCAACTACATACGGGGACGGCTGCAGCGCTTGACCTCGCATCGGGCCATACCAGGGGGTCTGGAGCTGTCGTGGCTCGGCCCTCTGACGTCCGAGGATGGGCGGCGTTGGGACGTGGACGTCGTGATGCGAGCCCTCCGCAGCGGGGACGGCGTCCGGTTCGAAACCAGCGTGCGCAATCGGACGCGGCATCCCGTCGGCGAAGTGTACGCGCCGATCTTCGGCGGCCTTCAAGGGCTCGGTGAGTCGGCGCACCTCAGGCAGATGACGGAACTGGTGACGCCGCGGCCGGAGGGATACGCCGCATCGAGACCCTTCCAGCAGTTCCTATCGATGTCGTGGCTGGGCGTGTTCGGACCGGAACAGTACTTCACCTATCCCGCGACGCTCTACGCTCCGTGGGCGATGCTCCGTTCGGAACGGCTGAAGCGAGGGTTCTATATCGGGGCCCACGATCCCGTCGCCCGGTTCAAAATCCTGCATCTTGAGATGAGCCCCGGGATATCCGGCCCCCGGCCTTCGGGCAACTGGCCGAAACCGTCGGAGCTCGACGGAAGGCCGGCGGGCGTTCGGCTCTCGTGGGTGCACGTGCCCTACCATCCGGCGGGCCAGACGTTTACGTGTGCGCCGGTGGAGCTCCACGCCTCCTCCGACCGAGCCGACCAGGGAGCCGAGCGGTACGGCGCCTTTCTGGCCTCGCTGGGACGGGCCGCGGAGCAGCGCTCCGAACTGCCGGTTCGGACGCTCGGCCGCGTGGCGTTCGATGCGATCGCCGGCGAGGCGCGCGGGAGGGCGCACGCGGACCCGTCGGTCTGGAGGTTGACCGACTGGGAGGAGGGGATCGGCGATGACGGCGTGCCGACCATCGAGCCTGCGGCCGCTCTGGGCGGATGGGGGGGCTTGCGCCGCGCTGCAGCGGCGTGTCGGGATGCTGGCATCGAGCTCATCGCCGACGTTCGAATCAACCCGGTCTCGACGAAGAGCCCGCTATGGCGCAGCTTCCTCCATCGGTTCCGGTATGAGGATCGATGGGGCGTTCCTCAATCCGTGATTGGATGGGGCTCCGGCAGGACGCCGGCGGAGACGCTGGCGGCGGGCGAACGGCGCCTCTTTGTCAATATCGGCCACCCGGAGATGCGCCGCTGGCTGTCGGCGCGTATCGCGGATCTGGCCGCAGCGGGCCTGTCGGGCGTCCGTCTGGAGGGTTGTTTCCCGAACCTTCTCGACTTCAATCCCCGCCTGACTACGACGCCGGATCGAGCCCAGTGGGAGGCGCCGCTGCGCACCGTTCGGGCGATCGAGACGGAGGCGCGCCGGGTTGCGCCGACCTTCCGACTGCTCGTGGACGAACAGCGGGATCTGCTCAGCCTCGACCGCGCGAATCGCTAGCGCGTGCGCCGCTCCCGGGCCGCCTCGATCCAACGCCGCTGGTAGTAGTGAGCCCGACTAATCGATGGAATCGGAAGGGAGAGAGAAACGCCCCTCGCGGTGCTACACTGCGTGATTACACGGGGCAACGGTGATGACAGAACTCGTTCAGGGTCCGTCTACAATCGCATCCGATGGCATTCATTCCCTTCCGCCGCGGGAGACGATGGTCGAAGCGGCGCGGAACCTGAGGGACACCTACGCGCGAACGCCAGGCCTCCGTCTGGTCCGCAGGGAGTTCGGCTACTACTGTCTGGACCGATGGTATGAGCAAGGGCTCGATCGGACGGTCGACTTTGCCGAGTTCTTCGACTACGATCCTCCCGGACGGACGGGCCTGGGCGGCCTCGGCTGGTGCGAAGCCCCGTTCTCGCCGGGGTATGAGGAGGTCGTCATCGAAGATCGGGGCGACCACGAGGTGGTTCAGGATTTCGCCGGCCGCCACGTCCTCTACTTCAAAGGTCGACGGGACGGCTTTATGCCGGAATATCTGCATCATCCCGTATCGGACCTGCGCTCCTGGCACGAGAATGTACGGTGGCGGCTGGATCCCGCCTCGCCCGAACGGTATGCGGATATGGCCGCGTGGCTGCCCCGGGTTCAGGAACAGGCCGCGCGCGGGATGATGATCAGCCAGCATGTCATCGGCGGCTTCATGTACCTCCGGAGCCTGATCGGGCCGGCGGATCTACTCTACGCTTTTCTGGACCAGCCCGAGCTCATCCACAGCTGCATGGAGGCGTGGTTCGAACTGGCCGACGCGGTGATCGCCCGCCATCAGGAGCGCCTGACGCTGGACGAGCTCTACATCGCCGAGGATATCTGCTACAACCACGGCCTGTTGATCTCACCCTCGATGATGCGGGCGTTCCTCTTTCCCTACTATCAGCAGCTGATCGCCAACATACGGTCCCGTCAGCTGGACCGGAGCCGGCATCTCTATATCCATATAGACACGGATGGCGATCCGCGACCAGCCATCCCCGTCTATCTGGAGATCGGTATGGACGCGATGTCGCCGTTCGAGGTGGCGGCGGGCTCCGACGTCGTCGAGCTCGGCCGCCAGTATCCCGGACTGGCGATGTTCGGCGGCATCGACAAACGGGTGTTGGCAACGACGACAGAAGAGATCGACGCCATGGTCGAGAGGATCCTGCCGACGATGCGGTCGAGGGGCGGCTATATTCCGACCTGCGATCACGGCGTGCCCGAGGAGGTCTCTCTGGACAACTACCTTCACTACCGCAAGCGGTGTGTGGAGCTGGGCGGGTAGGCCGCCTACTTCCGCCGAAACCGGATGTAGACCGGCGATTCGGTCACGCTCAGGGTCAGGCGGCCGTCGGCGTTCGTATAGGCGACGGTCTCAGCCGCACCGGCCTTGAGCGGCATCCGCTCGACGCCGACGATCGTCCCGGGCGGCGCGGGTATGGACCGTTCGATGGTGCGCCCCGCCCCCGTGGGCGACCAGACCACGCGCACGCCCTCGGCAGGGTCGCTCCCTTTCTGGAAGTCGTAGATATAGACGTTGCCCGGCTCTTCGGTGCGAACGGCGTCAAAACGATGGTCCCCCAGCGTTCGATAGAGATGGGCGAGGGCGTGGAAGGCGGGTTTGGGCTCGAAGCGTCGGGTGATGCCGCTCGACCCGTGCAGGCGGGGCTCATCGTTATCGTCAAAGAAGAAGATATAGGCCCGCTCAAGGCCGATCCGGGCGAAGACGAGGAACGCCCGCACCAGCCACTCGGCCTGCTGTGTCTCGGTCGAACCCTCCCATCGGGCGAAGTCGCCCGTCGATGGCCGGGGCTTCGTGGTCGCGTCCCAGCCGAACTCGGTGAGCCAGACCGCCTTGCCGGGGGCGTGGGCGTCGCGCCATTCCATCATCGCCCGAATCTCCTTCAGGAACGGGATCGACGGGTCTTCGGGAAAACTGCGACGCCATGTCGGCCAGCCTTCGACCTCGGGGTAGCAATGGAAGCTGAGGACATCGTAGAGGCCTTCGAGGCCCTCGAAGCACTCGATGCTCTTGGCGTAGCGGTGGCTCTTGCCGAGCGTCACCGCGCAGGTGGCGATCTTCATCTTCGGATCGCCCTGCCGAACGCCACGGGCCATGTTCTCGAACACAGCCCGGTAGATCCCGTCCTCGTACGTTCCCGGCTCGTTCCCGATCTCGATCGATTCGGCGAGCCGCTGGGTCCCGGAGGGGCCGAAGAACCGCGCGAAGCTCAGGCCATAGGCGAAGGCGTCCCTGGGAATATCCAGCCACTGCTTCGCCTCGACGGTGTCGAACATAACGCAGGGATTAACCGTAAAGCCTTCCCGAACCCAGGCTCCGTAGACCGCCTCCCAATCGACGCGGTTGCGGGCGAAGGGAAATCGCGGGGCGAAGTTGGTCTCGCTGCCGATATCCCAGGCCAGCGGATGGTAATCCCGGGCCAATCGACAGACCTGTTTGTAGAGCTCGGGCTTGAACTGGACCGTGTGGCCGTTGATGCCCATGATCTCCCGAAGGAGCGGGCGCACGGGCGGGGCTCCAGCGCCACGCAGCGCGACGGACGCCGCCATGAACAGGAGCGGGACGATCAGAAACCTCGGGCAGATGGTTCGCATGGTCTCTCCTTCAGCGCGCTGGTTGCATGCGGCGCCGGAACCGACCGGTCCTGAGGCGGATCGGGACGAGCTGCGGTCCATCGACAGCCGGCGCGCGGCAGGGCCGCAGCGGAGCGGAGGCGGCGTCTATGGGATCGGGACATCGAGCGCGGGCTCCGAGAGGAGCGGGCGAATCGCGTCGAGGAAACCGTCGGCCATATGGGCTGCCGTGTAATGCCGACCGATGCCGATGGGGCCGTCGCGTCCCATCCGAACCGTCTCGTCGGGCTGATCCATGAGCCGCGCGATCGCCCGGGCCAGATCCGCCGGATCCTGAGCGCGGTAGAGCATGCCGCCGCGGGTCAGCTCGATCATCTCGGGGAACACGCCGGTATCCGGCAGGACGACGGGAACACCGGCCGACTGGGCCTCGAGAGCGACCACGCCCCGGGATTCGGCGATTCGGCTGGCCACACAGACCACGGAGCTGGTCCGGAACAACTGCACTTTGCCGCGGAAATCGACCTCGCCCAGATAGCGGACCTGGCGGGAGCGGCCCGCATCTTCGAGGCGCCGGACCAGGCGCTCCCAGTATCGGGGGTCCATGATCTTGCCGGCTACCGCGAGCTCCACCTCCCTCCCCTCGTCGAGCAGCATGAGGAGGGCGTCGACAAGGATATCCAGCCCTTTCGCCTCCGTGATGACCGAGAGGTAGCCGATCGTAAACGGGTAGGGGCGGGAACGGGCCGACAACCGGTAGGGCGCTGGATCGATCCCGACCCGCACATGCGTGATGCGATCTGGGGGAGTGTCCAGAAACGCCGCCATGGCGGCGGCATAGGCGATGCCGGGCGATAGGAACAGGTCCACCGAACGGGCGTTACGGCGAACGAGGTCGATGGCGCGGGTCCGGTGCGGTTCGGGTGCGGCGGCGACGAAGTCGTCTTCGCCCTGGAGGCCGCAGACGATCGGAACGTTGAGATTCCGCTTGAGGATGGGGGCGATGCCGGTGAGCAGGGAGTTGGTGACGGAGACAAGGTCGGGCTTCGGGCCTCGCTGCACGTAGGCCATGACCTCCATCAGGGACCGTCGCTGCCGCCCCTCTGCGCCCTGCAGAACTGAGACGATCATCGGTCCGAGGTCCGCGGCCCGCGTGGATACCGCAAACCGGGTGGCGAGATTGAGGACCGATTCCCGGTTCAGCGCGCCGCGCACGAGCCCGGGCATGCTGCGCCAGAAGGGGAGAACTTGCTCGAGATAGGCATTGACACCGCCCATCTGGACGGGCGCGGTCGGTAACGGCTCCACGCCGTCGAAACGGAGCGGCGTGTAGAGGGGCACGATCTCCACATCGTGCCCTCTACGGATCAGTTCACGGGCAAGTCCGACGTCCCGGGCGCACGCCCCGCAGTACATTCCGCCTGCGCCGGCCGCCAGATGAAGAATGCGCATGGCGCCATGAACTCGCGGACGCTTCGGAACGCTAGCGAATGCCCCAGGAGCCGTCGGGAAGCTGGTAGGGGATGCCCCAGACCTGGCGTCGATTCTGGTAGGGACCCCGGTCGGTGATCAGATAGGACCGGATCGGCTTGCCGTCCAGCTGCAAGCCGCCGAGCTGGGTTCCGGCTCCGTTGAGCTCCGGCTTGACATGCATGAGCTTCGCATGGCCATCCGCAAAGCTGACGTTGATCGTCGATGTATGACGCGCCTGTACGGGCATGTCGTACGTGGTGTAGTTCGCGGTGCCGCCCTGGAGGGCGATCGTCGCGTCGGCATACGCGCCGGTCTCCGCGGGAAACTCGACATCCGCCATGCGGCGCACCGGCCGACCGGTGAAGCCGTTGACCGGGTTCACCAGATAGTTCGGGTCGCCGACATCGATCAGCCGCATGTTGGGCTGGTAGCTGAGGTAGCGGACCGGCGGGGCCGCGCTGCACGGCGCAGGGAAACCCATGAGGGCCGTGGCGCTGACGAAATCGAGCTGCTGCGCATCGCTGGGGCAGACGACGATCTGGGAGTTCTTCTGATAGGGCTGCAGGGCCTGGAACGAGGTCAGGATGCACGGAGCCGCGCCTTCGAAGCCCATGTAGAACGTGATCGGATAGGTCTCGTCGTAGTCCTGAACGTACAGCATCAGGCCGGTGCCGAGCTGCTTGTGATTGCTCAGGCAGGAGACCGCCCGCGCCTTCTCGCGCGCCTGGGCGAAGACCGGAAAGAGGATGGCCGCCAGTATCGCGATGATGGCGATGACTACGAGGAGCTCGATAAGGGTGAAACCGCGTCGGTGGTACATAGCGCCTCCCGGATAGCTCCCGGCGTGCCACGACACGCAGCGGGGCGGATCAACCCATCATACCCTCCGTACCCGCGGTTCCGCATTTTCGGACCTGCGAGCCGCGTGGCGGCGTGAACTCGATCCGGCCCGTTCGATCCGAACCGGCTGCGATCCAGCCAGTCGGTCCTGTAGCGCGCTGGCTGTCGGAGGGAGGGCTACGGAGCGGCAACGCTCCCTGTCCGGCGCGCCGGCGATTTGGCGAAGCCGAGCGTCCGCAGCCCGTTGAACACCACCAGCAGGCTCGCGCCCATGTCGGCGAACACCGCCATCCACAGCGTCGCCAGGCCTGCCACCGCGAGGGCGAAAAAGACTGCTTTGATGCCGATGGCGAGGGCGATGTTCTGCTTCAGGACGCGGGAGGCGAAACGACAGAGGAGAAGATAATCGGGAAGCCCGCGCAGGTCGTCCTGCATCAGCGCGACATCGGCCGTTTCGAGCGCGGTGTCCGTGCCTGCGGCCCCCATGGCGATGCCGATGGTCGCCCGCGCAAGGGCCGGAGCGTCGTTGATGCCGTCCCCTACCATGCCTACCGCGCCGTATCGGGCGAGAAGGTCGCTGACGGCCGCCAGTTTGTCCTCGGGGAGCAGATCGCCCCGGACATCGTCGATGCCGACTCGCTCGGCGATGGCTCTGGCCGTCGTGTGGTTGTCGCCGGTGAGCATCACGGTCTGGACCCCGAGGCGGTGCAGCCGATCCACGGCTTCGACGCTCGTCGTTCGCACCGTGTCGGCTACGCCCATCACGGCGATCGCCGCATTCGCGTCGGTCAGTACGACCGTCGTCTTGCCCTGCTGTTCCAGCTTCTCCAGAAGCGCCTCGACGTGTGGGCCGCAGACGCCGTTGTCCTCCGTCAATCGGTGATTGCCGACATAGTACAACCGTCCATCCACGGATCCCCGGACACCCCGGCCGGTGATCGACTCGAACCCGTCCACCGGCAGGAGCTGGCCCGACCGGACGATCGCCTCCATTCGTTCCGGTTCAGCGGACCCGGGGTTGGTATGGTTCGCGCCGGTCCAGCGAGCGACGATGGCCGACGCGATGGGATGCTCGGAATGGGCGTCCAGGCTGGCGGCGATCTGCAGGGCGAGGTCAGGATCGGCGCCGTTGAGCGTCATCACGTCGGTAACCTCGGGCCTACCGTGGGTCAATGTGCCCGTCTTGTCGAGGGCGATGACCTTGAGGTTCCGCCCAGCTTCGAGGTACGCGCCGCCCTTGATCAAGATGCCGCAGCGCGCTGCAGCCGCTAACCCGCTGACGATGGTCACCGGTGTCGAGATCACGAGGGCGCACGGACAGGCAATCACGAGCAGCACCAGCGCTCGATAGATCCACGGGAGCGCCGGCTGCCCCAGGAGCAGCGGCGGAACCGCAGCTGCCGTGACGGCGAGCGCCACCATGGCCGGGGTGTAATAGACGGCGAACCGATCGATGAATCGCTGGGTAGGGGCACGTTGGCCCTGCGCGTCCTGCACGGTGCGGATGATCCGAGCCAGCGTCGTATTGCCCTTGTTCGCGGTAACCTCGAACTCGAAGGAGCCCCGCTCGTTGACGGTACCGGCGAACACCGTATCGCCTGGTCGTTTCTCCACCGGCAGGCTTTCGCCGGTTATCGGCGCCTGATTCACATAGGACTGGCCGGATGTGACGACCCCGTCGAGCGGCACCCGTTCGCCCGGACGCACCCACACGATGGCGCCGACCGGCACCTCCCCGGCGGGCTCCTCACGCCAGGCGCCGTTCGCATCGCGGCGGCGGACGGTCTCCGGGGTCATCTCCATCAGCGATCGAACGGCGTTGCGCGCCCGTTCGAGGGAGTGGCCCTCGATCATCTCGGCCACGCCGAAGAGAAAGGTCACCATCGCCGCTTCGGGCCACTGACCGATGGCCATGGCGCCCGCGATCGCGAACATCATCAAGAAGTTGATGTTCAGGGTCGCCGTCCGGATGGCGTTCCACCCTTTGCGGATCGTATCGCGCCCCCCGAGGAGCATGGACAGAAGGGCCAGGGCGAGGACGCCGGCGGAGCGCTCACTGGCGCCGATCCAGACGACGGCCTCGGAGGCGGCCGCGGCGACGCCCGATAGGGCCATCAGGATGATGCCCGTGCGACGTCCGGGGTGATCGATCTCGCCGCCCCGCTCACTCTCCGCATCCGCGAGCATGCGGGGCTCCATGCCGAGCGACCGGAGCGCCGCGAGCAGGCTCTTGTCATCGTCGAGACGGTGGGTGATGGTCAGCCGCCGCTGAAGAAGGTCGAAGGAGAGCTCATCGACCCCGTCCATGGCGCGCAGCCGATTGCGGATCAGCTGCTCCTCGGTGGGGCAGTCCATCCTGGCGATATAGAACGTCGATTGCTTCATCGGTTCGCTGGCGGAAGCCCCTCGGGCCGGCTCAGTGTACCTCTGACCGGCGGACCAGCAGGTCCAGCCCGACGCCTGCCGCAGCCGGTGCGGCGGGCGAATCGGGACTGCCGTGCGCTCCATGCTGCCTTTTCGGTACACTCTCGCTCATTCGTAATCGTTCGTTGAGAGGCGGATCGATGCTTGAGGCGCTGGGCAATCTGAACCCGATGGTGCAGGCGCTGGTCGCGACGCTGTTCACCTGGGGCGTGACGGCCGTCGGCGCGGGCCTGGTCTTCTTCACGAAGCAGGTCCAGCCCAAGGTCATGGACTCGATGCTCGGCTTCGCCGCGGGCGTGATGATCGCGGCGAGCTTCTGGTCGCTTCTCGCCCCCGCCATCGAGATGGCCGAGCAGATGGGCCACGTGGCCTGGCTCACCGCAGTTACCGGTTTTCTGGGCGGCGGTCTCTTCATGCGGCTCACCGATCGATTTCTGCCGCATGTCCATCCGGGCCTCGCCTCCGACCGCTCCGAGGGGATCCAGACCTCGTGGCAGCGGAGCACCCTGCTCGTCATCGCCATCACGCTCCACAACATCCCGGAGGGGCTGGCGGTGGGCGTCGCTTTCGGCGCGGTGGCGGCAAAGCTGCCCGCAGCGACGGTGGGCAGCGCTGTGGCGCTCGCGGTCGGCATCGGGCTGCAGAACTTCCCGGAAGGGGCGGCCGTATCGCTGCCCCTTCGGCGCGAAGGGATGGGACGGTGGCGGAGTTTCCTGCTGGGCCAGGCCTCAGGCATGGTGGAGCCTCTCGCCGGAGTTGCCGGCGCCGCGTTCGTCCTCCACATGCTTCACATCCTCCCCTTCGCGCTCGCGTTCGCAGCGGGGGCGATGATCTTCGTCGTGGTGGAGGAGCTCATTCCCGAGTCCCAGCGCCACGAAGCGCACATCGACACCGTGACCATCGCCACGATGATCGGCTTCGGGTTGATGATGGTCCTCGACGTCGCCCTGGGATGACGCACCCTCAATCCTCCTGTCTGCGGCCTTCAAACTGCAGGTAGAGGGCCGGCAGGACCAGCAGCGATAGGAGCGTGCTCGATAGGATGCCGCCAACGACAACGGTGGCCAGAGGACGCTGAACTTCGGAACCGGGGCCTGTCGCGAGGGCCATCGGGACAAAGCCCAGCGCGGCAACCATCGCCGTCATCAGCACTGGCCGAAGACGAACCGCTGCCCCATCGCGGACGGCGATGGCCACCTTCGTACCTTCCTGTCTCAAGGCGTTGATGGCCGAGACCATGACGACGCCGTTGAGCACCGCGACGCCGGACAGTGCGATGAATCCGACTCCGGCCGAGATGGAGAACGGCAGGCCCCGCAGCCAGAGCGAGACGATGCCGCCCGTCACGGCGAGCGGAACGCCCGTAAAGATCAGGAGGGCCTGCCGAATCGACCCGAACGTCATGAACAATAGAACGAAGATGAGGCCGAGGGCCGTCGGGACCACGATGAGCAGACGGGCTTCGGCGCGCTGGAGGTTCTCGAACTGCCCGCCCCAATCGAGGTAGACCCCTTCGGGGAGCGTCACCTTCTGTTTGATCGCCTCCCGGGCGGCTGCGACGAATCCCGCCAGATCGCGGCCCCGGACGTTCATCTGCACCACGACGCGGCGGCGGCCCTGTTCGCGGCTGATCTGCGCGGGCGACGGCACGACCTGCACCGACGCCAGGCTGCCGAGGGTGACGGCCCCGCCCGTCGGCGTTGCGATCGGGAGGGCGCGGATCGCATCGGGTTCGCGGCGCAGGCCGTCGGGCAGCTGCACTACGAGATCGAACCGGCGGTCGCCTTCGATGATCTGCCCGAGGGGCTTGCCGCCCATCGCCGTCTCGACCCAATCCTGGATGTCGGATACGTTGACCCCGACGCGCGCGATAGCTCGCCGATCGGGCCGTATCTCGAGCACCGGGATATCGTCGACCTGTTCGACGCTCACATCCTCGGCGCCGGGTACGCCCCGCATCACGCCCGCGATCTCGTCGGCCAGCCGCTTCAGCGTGGCCATATCCTCGCCGAAGACCTTGATGCCGACGTCGGCCTTGACGCCGGCGACGAGCTCCGCGAAGCGGAGCTGGATCGGCTGAGAGAACGAATAGCCCTGCCCGGGAACGGCGCTGAGCTTCGCCTCCATCTCGCGCACCAGGCTCTCCTGCGTGACGCCCTTGCGCCACTGGCTCCGAGGCTTGAGCATGATGAAGGAGTCGGTCATGCTCATCGGCATCGGATCGGTGGCGACCTCGGGGGTGCCGCTCCGGGAGAATACCGTGGTGACCTCGGGAATGGTCCGGAGCGCCCGTTCGGCCGCCGTTACGAGTCGGATCGTCTCCCCGGTACTTGCGGACCGGATTCGAACCGGCTGTACGAGCATCGAGCCCTCGTTCAGCTGCGGGATGAACTCGGAACCGAGCCGGGTGAGGAGCAGCAGCGCGACCGCGACCATGGCGGCGGAGACGCCGAACGTGATCATCCTGAAGCGGAGCGCGCCGTTCAGGGTCGCCCGATAGGCCTTCGATGCCGCTTCCATGACGACGTTGCGCGGCTCCCGGGTATTCGGCGAAAGAACGAGACTCGCCAGCGCCGGTACGACGGTCAGAGAGAGGATCAGGGCGCCGATGAGCGCAAAAACGACGGTGAACGCCATCGGTCGGAACATCTTCCCTTCGGTCCCTTCGAGCGAGAGGATCGGCAGGTAGACGACCGTGATGATGCCGACCGCGAACGCCACGGGCCGGGCCACTTCCTGAGCTGCAATCGCGACATAGCCCCGGACCTCCGCCCGGGTGAGGGTTCGTCCGGCGTGCTCACGGGCGAGCGCGAGACGTCGGACGGCGTTTTCGACCATCACCACGGCACCATCCACGATCAGGCCGAAGTCGATGGCCCCGAGGCTCATCAAGTTGCCCGATATGCCGAACCGCTGCATCCCGAGTACGGCAAAGAGCATCGACAGGGGGATCGCAAGGGCCACGATGAGCGCCGCCCGCAGGTTGCCCAGAAGGAACAGCAGGACCGCTACGACGAGAACGCCGCCCTCGAGCAGACTTTTGCGCACGGTCGCGACCGTGTTGTTGACCAGTTCCGCACGATCGTAGACCGGGGTCAGGCGAACGTCGGTGGGCAGCTGCTCCTGAACCCGGGTCAAGCGCTCTCGGACGTCGGTGGCGACCTGGCGGCTGTTGGCGCCCTTGAGCATCTGCGTGATCGCGATGACGGCTTCATGCCCATCCCTGGTCGCGAGACCGGTGCGGGGCCGACTGCCGAGCCTCACGTTGGCGATGTCCTTGACGTAGATGGGCGTGCCGTGCTCTACATCGACGACGATGTGCCGGATATCGTCCAGCGAGGTGGCGAGCCCGACGCCCCGGACGATCGTCTGTTCGCCCGCCTTTTCGATGAATCCGCCGCCGGCGTTGGCGTTGTTCGATTCCAGAGCCGTCTCGAGCTGATGCAGCGAGACCCCTCGGGCCAGCATCTTTGCCGGATCCGCTTCGACGACGTACTGCTTCTCTTCGCCGCCAGCCGCGTTGATCTCGACGATGCCCGGTGTGGTGCGCATCTGGGGCCGGATCACCCAGTCCTGGAGAGTCCGGAGTTCCATGGGACTCCGCTTGTCGCTCTCGACGGCGTACTGAAAGATGTCTCCGAGGCCTGTGGAGACGGGGCCCATGCTGGGCGTCGAGATGCCCGTCGGCAGCTGATCAGCGATCGACCCGAGCCGCTCGTTGACGAGCTGGCGGGCGAAATAGGTGTCGACATGGTCTTTGAAGGTGACCGTCACCTGGGACAGCCCGTACATCGAAAGGGACCGAACGTGCTCGACATCAGGCAGGCCGCCGAGCGCCGTTTCGATCGGAAAAGTGACCAGGTTCTCCACTTCGGAGGGACCCATACCCGGGGTGGTCGTGTTGATCACCACCTGATTCGTCGTAATATCGGGCACGGCGTCCAGGGGCAGAGTGCGCCAGGCGACCACGCCCATGCCGATCAGCAGGACGACGCAGAGAAGCACGAGAAACCGTTGGGTCAGGCTGAAGTTCAGCAGGCGATCCAGCATCAGTGCTCATGCCCTTTCAACTCCGATTTCTGGAGCTCGCTTCGGAGCACGAAGACGCCGGCTACGGCGATCCGATCCCCCTCCTTCAGGCCGCTCAGCGCCTCCGTATGGTCCGCCGAGGTTCGACCGGTCCGGATCTCCCTCCGAACGAAGTCCGTTCCCTCCTCGACGAACACGTAGCTGGTGTCGCCTGTCGTAATCACCGCGCTGTTGGGCACGCTCAGCCTCGCCCCCGCGTCACCGGTGATGATCTGGAGGTTGGCGAACATCTCGGCCCGCAGCACGCCGTCGGGATTCTCGACCACGGCCCGCACCGCCAGCGAACGGGTCTTGGGGTCGAGCGATCCGGCGATGCTCTGAACCACGCCGGTGAAGCTCCGGGCCGGCAGGGCAGGCACGGCGATGCGGACCTTCTGGCCGATCCGAACCGGTCCGATCATCGCCTCCGGCACGTTGCCAACGGCGAGCAGCGTCTTCATGTTCTCGACGACGAAGAGGGTCGATGCATTGCCCACGGCCTCGCCCAGGGTGACCTGAACGCCGGTGATGACGCCTGCGATCGGCGATCGGATCGCCAGGAGCCCTCCGGTCCCCGGCACGTGCGCGTCCCCTTCGAGGGCGGCCAGCGTCGATCGTGCCGCGGCCAGCGCCGCTATCGCGCCCCGATTGGCGGTTCGGGCGGCGTCATAGGCCCGCTGGGAGCGGTGGACATCCTGCGATGCGCGCGCCAGGGAGCTCTCGGCCGTCCGGACCTCGGCCTGAGCCTCGCGGCGGTCGGCTTCGGCCGCCTGCACCGCCTGCCGGTTCAGCAGGTTGGCTTCCGAGACCCGTTTCTCGCGGGCCACCGCCTTCTCCGCCAGGACCTCCCGTCCGCGGGCGCGTTCGAGCTGGGCATCGTCGTGGCGCACTTCGAGCTGGGCCTGCTCCAGTTCTCCCCGGGAGATCAGCTCCTCGCGAAAGAGCCGTTCGGCGCGCTTGAGAGCGAGCGCATGGGCCTGCGCCTCCGATTCCGCCCGCTGGCGTTCGGTTCGGGCTTCGATGAGCTCGGCCTGCGCCGCTTGGAGCGGGGCCTGGGAGAACGCCCCGGCATCGGCGAGTTCCTTCTGCCGCGTCAGGGCCGTCTCGGCGCTGTTGAGCCGCACCCGTGCGTGTTCGAGCTCCGTCTCAGAGACCTTCACTCCGGCTTTCGCCTGCTCGATGTCGGCCAGAGCCTCCTGTGTCGCAGCTTCCGACTTGCGCACGTCGGCCTCGGCTGCGTCTACATCGGCATGGGCCTTGGCCAGCTCCGCGCTGTCGAGTACGGCGAGCGTCTGTCCGGCTTTGACCGGACTGCCGAGTCGGGCCATCAGGCGCGTGATCCGGCCCGGCGCCGTCGCGGTGATGCGGACGGTTCGGGATGGGTTCGTCTCCAACGTCCCCGGCACATCGACGAAGGCGGGCATGCTTACCTTGCGGACTGTGTCGACCTTGATGCCGGCGATGCGTCGGGCTTCCTCGGACAGCTGGATCGGACCTTCCTCGCCCTCGTGACCTGCGTGGTCGGCGTGCTCATCGGCGTGCTCCGACGAGGGAGTCTGCCCCTGCAGGGCCCGCCCCCGGATTACGGGGCCGAGGCCGATCCCGATCGCGATGCCGGCAAGGGCGCAGAGCAGCGCGATCACCATGCTCCTGGACTTCATCGTGTCGTTCCTTTCTCGGGCGACGGCGCCTGGTCGTGATCGTCAGCCGGGGACATCAGTCCCCGCGCGCGGCTGAGTTCGGCTCGGGCATCGGCCAGCGCGGCAAGGGCGGCGATGTACTCGGTCTGCACCGACCGATAGGTGCGCTGGGCTTCGAGGACGGTGAGGATATCGGCCTTGCCTTCGACCAGCCCGGTCCTGGCCCCGTTGAGGAGTCGATCCGCCTGGCCAAGGAGGGTCTCCCGGTACTGTCCGACGGTCTCCTCGGCCGCGTGGACGCGGGCTTGGGCCTCGAAGATCTCCATTTCCACCCGGGCTTGCGCCGCCAGCAGCTCGGCCTCCCTGGCGCGGGCCGCTGCGGAGGCCTCTCGGACACGGCCGGACCGTCCGCCCCAATCCAGGAAGGGGAGTGCGATGCCAAGCCCGAAACCGGTCTCGGAGACCCCGCCCTGCAGTCGCGTCGCGCGAAACTGAACCGTGAGGTCCGGTCGAGTCTCCGCGACGGCCAGTCGTGCGCCCTGGCGCGCGGCGTCTCGTTGCGCCACGGCTTCCGCCACTTCCGGCCGGGTCCGGGAACCGGCGTTCGCATCGTGTGCATCGGAAGGCGCACGAACAAGGTCCTCTAGCTTCGAGAGAGCGCCGATGGGTTCCGACGGAGACCGCCCCATCAGTATGTTGAGGGTTCCGCGGGCCGCGTCGGCTTCTGCGGAGGCGATCGCCAGATCCGCCCGGGCTCGGGCGACTTCGATCGAAGCATGGGTTCGATCGATGCCCGGGCGTGACCCTTCCTCGATCAATCGGGCCACGCGATGGTCGAGATCACGGGCGATCTGCAGGATGGCCTGCGCGACCGCAAGGGCCTCCCGTCGAGCGGCGAGGCTATGGTAGGCCTTGCGCGTCTCGGCGGTCAGAACTAATCGTTCCGTATCGAGCCGGGCGGCGGCGGCTCTTGCCTCAGCGCGTGCGGCGGCCGTGCGCGCCGCTCTCGTCCCGCTGATTTCCAGAGGCTGGGCGATGAGCAGTTCTTCGTCGGAACCGTACCGCGTGAGACCGGGCGCGAGCGTGATCTCGGGCGACGCCAGGGCGCGCGCAGCGGATACGCCCTGTCGGGCCGCGTCGGCCGAGCTGTGCGCAGCCGAGATCCTCGGATTGCGGGACAGCGCCTGCGCAATCGCTTGTTCGATGGTTAACTCGGGCCCGTCGTCGGCGCCCACCGGGCGCACGAGGACGAGCAGGCCGAGAAATAAGACAGTACGACGCATGGATTCCTCCTGACGTTCTCGTAGCGCTGCTGCCCATGGCCCGCAGGCGGGCAGTCAGCGAACTGGGGCGGGGAACGTCAGAAGGTGGGCGGGGCGCGGAGGCGAACGCAGCCGTAGACGGGAGGGGGATGGATCCGGTGGGCGGGGGTTAACGGCCAGATGCGTTCGATGGTGACCGCAGGCGGCGCCCACGGGAGCGGCAGCAGCGCAGCCGCCGCTGATGAGGGTATATCCAGCGACCGGGTTCGATTGGCCTCGGGGGACGAGGCTCGATAGCTGCAATCACAGGCGGTCTCGCAGCGGCCCTGTACCTGTATCGACGAGGTATTGGCAGCGCATTTGGAATCGCGCAGCTCGGCCGTGCTGAGACAGCAGCAGACGCTGGTGTCGAGGCTGCAGAGGGCTCCCTCGCAGAACCACGCGCCGGGCGCCGCTCCCGCGAACACGGTGAGGAACGCCATGGCCAGGAGTACGAGCGGTATGGACGGTCGCCGTATCATCGATTCCGCAATCTATAGGCGCCGCATTTGTGCTGGGCTCATCTCAATGCCATACGATGCCAAACGGCGGGCGCGTTCCGAGGAGGTCGGGCCGGTCACGATGTCAGCTTGATGAACTCATCGATGTGCGCCCGGATCTCATCCAGCCCGGCGCGCCAGAAATCGACGTTCTGAACGTCCGCGCCGAATCGTCGGCCAAGATCCGCTGCGTCGGCCATCCCTGTGGACGAGAGGAAGTCGTCGTACTGTGCGCGGATTCGGTCCGGATCTCGCTTGTAGGCGGCATAGATGCCCAGCCCGAACAGGAGGCCGAACGTGTAGGGATAGTTGTAGAAGGTCGGCCCGTAGTAGTGTCCTTTGACCACCCACATGAAGGGATGAAGCGGGTCGACCTCGCTCCCGTAGGCTTCTCGCTGGGCCTGGAGCATGAGCTCGTTGAGCTCCGTGACGGTGAGGTCCCGTTCGGCGCGCCCCTGGAAGACGGCCTTCTCAAAGAGGAAACGGCTGTGGATGTCGACGACGACCATCAGGTCCCGCTCCAGCGTCGTATCCAGCAGGGCGAGCCGCTCCGCGGGCTCCGCCTGGCTCAGGGCCGCGTCGAACGCGAGGGTTTCGCAGAAGATGCTCGCCGTCTCGGCGAGCGTGCTCGGGGTCATGCGCTGCATGGGGGTTCGATGGGCCAGATTGAGGTTGTGATAGGCGTGGCCGAGCTCGTGGGCGAGGGTGGAAACGCTCCCGAACGAGCCGTCGTAGTTCATCATCACCCGCGATTCGCCGGCCCGCATCGGAGCGCAGTACGCCCCTCCCTCCTTGCCGCTGCGGGGTTCGGCGTCGATCCACCCCTCCGAGAAGGCCCGGGCCGCGAACTCCCGGAGCCGATCCGAATAGAGGCCGAAGTTCCGAATCACAAACCGCGTCGCGTCCTCCCACGTCCAGGTGCGGACCGATGCGGCCACCGGCGCGGTGAGATCGTACCAGCCGGGTTTCTCGATGCCCAGCGCCCGGGCCTTCGCCGCGATGTACCGTCGGAAATCGGGAAAGCTCTCGACGCAGGCCTGCTGCATGGCAGCGAGCGTCGGCGCATCGATGCTGTTGTGCGCGAGCGTCGGCTCGACGTCGTCTGCGTAGCGACGCCGTACGCGGAGCGTGCGCTGCCAGCCCTTGACGCCGTTCAAGGCGGCGGCGATGGGCCGGGCGATCGTCTCCCACGCCGCGATCTCCGCCTCGTAGGCTCGGCGACGGACTTCCCGATCGGGATGGGACGCGAGAGAACGGACGGAGCTCATCGGCATCGCCTTGCGCTCGCCGTCCATCTCGACCGTCGTCTCCAGCAACGCCGTCATCCCTCCGTGCAGGCGGACCCAGCCGATGATGGCCGCCGGAGCCAGCTCGGCGGCGAGGGACTCCTCGGCCTCGGACATCTGATGGACAGCCTCTTGCTGGGCGCGCCGCAGGAGGAACTCATGGTCCCGGGCGATCTCCGATTCGGCGAGGAGCGCCTCGAGATCGAGGGAGCCGATCCACGCAACGTACCGAACGCGAAGCTGCTCCAGGCGCACCGTCTGCGCGGAGAGCTCCGATCGTCGGGCTTGAGCCGCTTCATTCCGAGCGTCCGTCGTGACATGGCAATGGAGATAGGTTCCGACGACTCGCAGCCGGTCGATCAGTCCGTTCATGGCGCTCGTGATCGCGTCGAATGCCGCCACGAGGACCCCATCGACCGTGGGCGCGGTCCCGCCCCGCACGTCGTGAGCGTCGAACAGGGCATGGAGCTGCGCGATGTCCGACCCGATGGAGTCGAACGCCGACACGAACTCGGGCGAGTCGAGGGCAGGAAAGACGTCGGTGAGGTTCCAGCGGGGCGAGGCGATTGCGCTCAAAATCGATCTCCTGGACCGTCGTTCAGGCCTAGCGTCCGGCACCGGAGAAGCAGTAGATGGCTCCGTCGGACGAACCGATGACAAGGCGATTCCCGGATATGGCCGGTGAGGCTCGGATTTCGCCCCCCGTCACAAATCGCCATATCTGTTTGCCATCGGTGAGGGCCAGTGCGTACAGGGTACCCTCGTCGGAGCCGACATAGACGGTTGAACCCGAGATCACCGGCGAGGAGTTGACCTGACCTTTGGTGAGAAACGTCCATACCGGTTTGCCATCGGACACGCGGAGGCGGATCACCCGCCCGCTGCGCGAGCCGAACAGGGCCGCGTCGCCCTGCACCGCCGCGCCGGCGTAGACCGCCGCGCCGCTCTCTTTTTCCTGCATTTTCCACAGGACGCGGCCGTCCGAAGCCCGGAGCTTCATATAGAGGCCCGACATCGAGGCCACGAGGATCGCGTTTCCTGACACGGCTGGCGGAGCTCCGAAGTTCTCGTCGACGCGGGCCGCGGCGATCTGTCGGCCCGTGGCGATGCTGATCAGGCGCACCTTGCCGTCGCATCCGGCGATGATCACCCGGGATCCCACGACACACGGCGTGGCGTGCACCTGGGCGTCCGCTTTGAAGGTCCACAACCGCTTGCCGTCCTTGCGTCGAAAGCAATAGAGCCGATTATCGTAACTGCCGACGAGCGCCACGCCAGGGGCCACCGCGGCCGACGCCAGAATCCGGTCCTCCGTCTTCTGTTTCCATCGGAGCTTGCCGGTGGCCGCATCGATGGCATAGAAACGTCCGCCTTCATCGCCGATCAAGACCAGACCGTCGACGACCGAGGGTGACGCGCTGAACGCGTCGGTCGATCGGAAGGTCCAGCGACGCTTGCCGTCGGCGAGCCTCAGGGCGTGGAGCTGTCCGTTCATCGTGCCAACGTAGACCATGCCGCCGACGATCGCGGCCGTCCCTTCGATCGGTCCGCCGGCTTCCGCCGTCCATACCCTCCTCAGCGGCGGGCGAACGAGATCGGCCGCCACACCCCGATTGTCCGGTCGGCCCCGCATCATCGGCCAGTCGACGCACAGGGCTCCGTTCTCGCCGATGATGATGAGGGCCGCAATCCAGACCAGCCGTCTCCCGTGTCGCGTCATGTGTTCCGATCTCCCTGTTTCGTCCTGACCCGATGCATCGCGTCGGCGTACTGGAGATTCATACCCCGGTCGCAGCCCCGAACGTGCCCGTCAAACCAGGCGATGGGGTTCGGTGGTACGCTATGGGGCGGACCGCTGCAGGGGCCGATGTATTCCCGGACAGCGGTTGTATTCACGAGCCGCATGGCTCGACGGAGCAGAGTGTACGATGCGATTTCGGGAGCCAATGGACGGTCAACCCTTCGGTGATCCCAATGCCAGACCATCGGACGAAACGCCTCCCGGCTACCGGCTGAGGCGGATCGGCCCCGGGGAGTGGGTTGCAGAACCGGTCCAGTGGCTCAGGGCCGCCTTCCTGATCGGAGCCATTGGTCTCGCTGTCGGCGCCCTAATCGGAGCCTTTGCGGCGCGATCGTACTACCATCGGTCAGCAACCGGGCTCCTCCTGACGGTCAACGGCAGACCGCTGCGGCAAGACGAGCTCCGGGCCATGCTGGAGCATCGATACGGGATCCGGGAGGTGATCCGGTTCGCCGGCGCGGAACTGCTCCAGCAGTTCGCTGCTGCGCGAGGTTGCTGGCCCACCGACGAGGAGCTGCGCGTCCGATTCGAGAAGGCGCGAACCGACCCGAACTTCCAGGAGGTCCTTGCGCTCCGGGGCCTGACGGACGACGCCTACATGGAAGAGCTTCGCCTCGATATGGCACAGACGAAGCTGCTCACGAAGGGTATTACGGTTACGGATGCGGAGGTACGGGCGTTCTACGATCGTAACGCGGACCCCGCGAACCAGGCCGCCCGGTACTTCCAGCCGAATCGGGTGCAGGTCAATGCGATCGGCACGGACACCCGGGAAGCGGCGGAGCAGGCACGAAAGGACCTCGCGGCCGGCGCGAGCTGGGAGCTCGTCGCCGCGCGCTACAGCGAGGATCCGAGCGGGAGCATCGGCGGACTGATGCCTCCCTTCGCCCGGGGGGAATCGGTCTTTGCCACCAACCCGGAGACCGAGAGAACGATCTTCACCATGCGCCCCGGGGAGCGTATCGGACCCGTGGCGGCGGCGCGGAAATGGTGGGTGATTCGGTGCGTCGCGAAATGGGGCCAGAGGACGACGCCATGGTCCGAAGCGAAAGAGGACGCCCGCACGGGCGCCATGCTCGTCAGGGGTATCCAGAAGAACCGCACCCGGCTGGACCACGAGCTGGAGCGATTCGTCAAGACCTCTTCGATCCGCGTCTTTGAGGACGCCTACGGCGGGGCGCAGGAGCCGATTCTGTCGCGCCCGGTCCGCTGGTAAGGTCGTCCTAAGCTTCGGCCACCCAGACGCGATATCCCTGAGACGACAGGCGATCGGCGAACGGAGGTCCGAGGATTTGCACCGCGGTGGAGAGGGCATCGGCCTCCTCGGCTGACGGGCAGGACACCGCGGCCAGCCGCAATCCTGCAGAAGGCCGCCCGGATCGGGGGTCCATAATGTGCCCCATCGCCCGCCCATCGGCCAGGACCTGACGACCGTGCGGCGCCGAGACGCCCAGCGCTTGATCGGTGAGCTCGACGACGGCCAGCGCTTCGTCCGGCGACCGGGGATCGCGAATGGCTACTCTCCACGGGAGCCCTCCGGGGTCGCGGCCGAGCGCGAGGACCGAACTGGTCCCGCCATGCAGCAGCGCTGAGGAGACGCCGCATTCGCGGAGGATGTCCGCCGCTTCATCGAGTGCATGGCCCTTGGCGATCGCGCCCAGATCGAGCTCGACCCCAGGACGGGTCCACTGCACGGTGGACGCATCCGCGTTCAGGGTCAGGGCGTCCATGCCGTACCGCGGGCTGTCCTCCCCCGTTACGGGCGGCTCGCCGCGAAACCCCCAGCGCCGCATGAGGCCGCCAACGGCAACATCGAACGCGCCGTCCGTCCTTGTCCAGAGCGCACGACAGCGGAGGAGGAGCGCCAGCGTACGGGGATCCACGCGGACCGGGCGCTGCGCCGCCTGTTCGTTGATCTCTGTAATGTCGCTGCCCGGGTCGAACGCACTCAGGCGTCGATGGATCTCGAGGATCTCCTGAGCCGCGGCTTCCAGCGCCGCCCGGATGCGGCCGGGATCGGCGCCATGGCCGACCATCTCGAAGCGCGTGCCCATGGCATGGCAGGCCACGACGGTGAGCTCGTCGTTGGACGCTCGCATCGGCGTACGAAAGCCCGGGAGGCGATGAGGCGGGTGGGGGATGGGGCCGGCGCCAGGGCCGGCCCCTGTGGAATCTAGCCCCAGTACTTGCGCGTCGCGGGGTCGAAGTGCATGGTCTTACCCCTGCGATAGGCCATCTCACCAAGGGAGATCACGACCTGGACGCGGAGCGCGAGGTCGATGTTGCAGTTCGGGACGCCCCCTTCGCGGATGCAGTCCAGCAGGTTCTTCTCATGGACTTCGATGGCCTCGCCCGGCCCATCGACGGGCTCCTCGCCCGCCTCGATCTCCTCAGCCCAGACCCGCTCGGGCCGGATCTGCACGCCGGAGCCGCCGAAGTAGAGGGTGGCCTTGTTGCCCCGGATCATGTCCTGCCAGCCCTGCTCGTTGATGGTCGAACCGAGGAGCATCAGGGTGCACTCCTCCGGATAGTCGACCTGGATGGTGGTGAAGTCGGGCACCTCTCGGTCGACCTTGCCGGTCACCGGGTTGATCTTCTGCACGTAGAGGCCGCCCATTGAGGAGACTCGGCTGGGGAATCCTCCGTTGCCGGTTTGGGGCAGGTTCATGGCGATGGCGAGAGGGTGCAGGCGATGCGGGAAGAGATCGCCCATGATGCCGTTGCCGTAGGCCCAGTACTTCCTCCATCGGAAGAACCGGTCGGGATCCCACTGTCGGGGCTCTTTGCCCATGGCAAAGACCTCCCAGTTGACGTATCCATCACCCGTCGAATGAGGTCCGGCGTCCTTATCGATGGCGTAGTAGTTCCATTCGCCGTCCTTGCCGTTTCGGCAGTAGCTCCCCTGCGCCTGAACGACATGGCCGATGCGGCCTTCCTTGACGACTCGACCGGCGACGTGCCATTTCTGATCGCTGCAGCCCTGCGATCCAACCTGCACCAGCTTCTTGGTCCGCTTGGCCGTATCCCAGAGCTTGTAGGCCTCCTCGACGGTACGGCACATCGGCTTTTCGATGTAGACATGCTTGCCGGCTTCCATCGCCGCAAGGGCGATCGGTGCGTGCCAGTTGTCGGAGGTGGCGATCCAGACGACGTCGATGTCCTTGCGCTCCAGCAGCTTCCGATAGTCCTCGTAGGCGGCCGAGTCGGGCAGCTCGCAGAACCCCTGGGCCGCTTTGACCCGGCGGCGGTAGATATCGCAGACGGCGACATGTTCGACGTTGAACGCCGAGGCGTTCTCCTTCAGAAGGCGGACGTGGGTCATGCCCTGCCCGCCGACGCCGACGAAGCCGATGCGGATTCGGTCGTTGGCTCCCTGGACCCTCGAGGGCGCTGCGCCGAAGACGGCGCTCTTCGCGGCTCCGGCGGAGGCCACGGTGACGGCGGTTGCAGCAGCAGCGGTGCGGAGGATCTCCCTGCGCGTCGCGCCCTTAGCCTGTTCGTTGCTCATGTGCGGCGTTGCTCCTTTATATGCTCGACGGCGTGCGTCGGGCGACTTCCTTCCCGGTGTCGCTTCCTCTCTCGGGCCGAGCGCGGCCTAGAGTGTGAGGGCTTCCTTCGGGATCTCTATACGGCTCCGGGTCATGCAGGCGTCGTGCGCGAGGCGAGCCACCACGTTGGCCTGGAAGCCTACTTCGGCGTTGGCGGCCGGTTTCTTCCCGGTTCGTACGGCGTCGAGGAAGGCCGACAGCGATTGGTACAGCGCTGATTTGCTGACATCGGCCCCGACCTTGCCCGGCTCCTTGCCCTGGCTGATGAGCTTGGTGGCGTCGGCGACCAGAGCGATGCCCGTCTCATCGCCGAACTTATCCTTGCGCGCATAGACTTCCCAGCCGAGGAGGGGCGAATCGGTCTCTTTGAACATCCATCCCCGCTGGTCCCGGATGAGCATCGCAAAGGCCGGCCCCATGAGAAGCTCATAGGAACCATCGAACGAGTTGGCCAGCGTGGCGTCGAAGGCGAGATTGGCGCCGGATGGATACTCCAGAATGCACTGAACCGTATCCGGAACCTCCATGCCGTCCTTCGGATTCGGGTTGCCGAAGCCGGTGACGGCCGTCGGGAGCTCGCGGAGGTACCAGCTGACCACATCGAACTCGTGGATGCCGACTTCGCCGGGGAGGCCGCTGGACGTCGCCTTGAACATGCGCCAGCTCAGTTCGTGCTCCCGCTCCGGCGTCGGGGCCGCCGCCCGCCAGCTCATCTTCCGGCGCCATTGCGCCCTGGCCGCGACGGGCTTGCCCATGTCCGTGAGGAAGCTGAACGCATGGGTGTGCATCTTGTTGCCGCGGTATTGGAGGCCAGCCATGAAGATCGTCTTCGCGGCGGCGCCTGCCCGAGCAATGGCCCGCGCGTCCTCGATATCGCTGGCCAGCGGCGCCTCACAGTAGACATGCTTGCCCGCCTGAAGGGCGTCGAGGACGATCTGCCTGTGCAGATGCGACGGGGTGTCCACGATGACCGCCTGGACGTTCGGCATGGCGAGCGCTTCTTTGTAGTCCGACTTGAACGCGGCGTTCGGGACGATCGTCTGCGCGCGTTTGACGTAGGCTTCGGATGTGTAGGAATCGCAGATCGCCGCGACGGGCGCGTTGGGGAGCTTCGCGAGCGCGGCGAGCGTCTCCCGACCCCGAAGCCCCAGCCCGATGACAGCGCAGCTCACAGGAGGTCCCGCCGGCGTCTCGTTTTCCTGGAAGAGCGGTGCGGCATGGAGCTCTTCGACAAGCATCCCTACCCCAAGCCCGGCCAAGGCCGCACCCGCGAGGAACCCTCGTCGGTCCATCTCATACGTGTCTGACATGCTTGCCTCTCCACGCATGGGCTTGACGTCCATGCGCATGGATACTTCTTCGATTGTACCCCGCCCCGCATCGCTCCTCTCGCTCGCATGCGGTAGGATCGATCCAGGGATCCGCCCGCACCGGATCGTCGATGGAGGTGGCGTTTCTTTGATCGATCCTGCCGATATTCCCCGCGACCCCGGGCTGTATCGCCTCTGGATGTCGCTGGAATCCCCCATCGATCTCCGGATCGGAGCGCTCGGTGACGCCCGTTTCGAGGCGGGAGTCTATGTCTATACGGGCAGCGCCGCCCGGGGCATTCGCGCGCGGGTGTCGCGACATCTGGCGCGGCGCGGACCGAAGCGATGGCACCTTGATTATCTGCTGCCCCACGTCCGCATCGTCCACGTCGAGGCCCATGTTCGGCCGGGCTTCACGGAATGCGAACTCAACCGATCGGGACTTGAGATCCCCTGTGCCGCTCCGGCTCTCCGCGGGTTCGGATCGAGCGATTGCCGCTGCCCGGCGCATCTGCTCCGGCTCCCGCCGGAGACGGTTATGCCGGAGACGGGGTGCGGCTCGCAAGTCCGGTCATCCCGAGGATCCGATCCAGGATCTGATGGGCGAGCTCGTCCTTGGTCATGAGGGGGAGGTCCTCGTGTCGGCCGTCGGGCCAGACGAGAACGACCCGGTTGGTCGGCACATCGAAACCGGCGTCCTCGGCGGTGATGTCATTGGCGACGATGAGATCGAGCCCTTTGGCGCGAAGCTTCTCCAGGGCCCTTGTGCGGAGATCCTCGCTTTCGGCCGCGAAGCCGACGACCAGTCGGGAGTCCTTCTGCGCTGCCAGTTCGGCGATGACGTCGGGGTTCGATCGGAGCGGGATCATGAGGTCCGCGCCGGAGGAATCCCTCCGGATCTTCGTCTGCGATACGGTCACTGGCGTGAAGTCGGCGGGCGCAGCGGCGCCGATGAACACATCGCACGCCGGAAACCTCTCGAGGCACGCGGCACGGTAGCTGGCGGTGGTGTCGAACCGGACGACCTCGACGCCCGGCGGCGGCTCGACGCTCCTATGACCCGCAACGAGGACGACAGCCCCGCCCCTCCGCGCAGCCGCCCGCGCCAGCGCAACGCCCATCCGTCCGGACGAGCGATTGGTGATCAGTCGGACGGGGTCGATGGGTTCGGAACCGGCGCCGGCGGAGATGAGAAACCGGAGGCCGGTCAGGTCGCAGGAGCGGCGGATTCGGGCGTGGACCGCCGCGACGATGGCATCGGGGTCGGCGAGCCGTCCCTTGCCGTCGGATCCGCAGGCGAGCCGCCCCTCTGCGGGCTCGACGATCTCGACGCCCCTCTGGCGCAGCGTTGAGAGGTTGGCGACGGTGGCCGGATGATCGAACATGACCGTATTCATGGCGGGGGCGGCGATGACGGGCGCATCGGTCGCAAGGAGCATCGTCGTCAGAACGTCGTCGGCGATCCCGTTCGCCATCTTCGCGAGCAGATTGGCCGTAGCCGGCGCGACGAGGAAGAGGTCCGCCCCCTGCGCCAGGCTGATGTGGGCCATACGGCCATCGTAGGGTTCGTCGAACACGTCGGTCAGGACGGGGTTGCCGGTAAGGCCCCGGAAGGTCGCCGCGCCGATGAACTCCCGTGCGTGCGGTGTGAGGACGACGTGGACCTCCGCACCCCCCTGCACCAGCCTGCTGACGATCTCGGCAGCCTTGTAGGCGGCTATGCTGCCCGACACGCCGAGTACGATCCTTCGGCCGCCTAGGGGCAGATCGCGCATGGGACTCCTCCTCCCGCGTTCATCAATGTCGGATCCGGGACCAGTAGGCATCGTACTGGAACTTCGGGCTGTGATCGGGCACATGGCAGGCGCGGCAGGCCTCCGGGCCCGATCGCGCTGGCAGCGGATCGCCGCCGGTCGCGGCGTGGCCAGCCGCCGGACCATGGCAGCTCTCGCAGCCGACATGCGCCAGATGGTCCCGCCCCTCGGCATAGCCGCCGGTGGAATGCAGGCCGGTCACATGGCAGGGCACGCACTCCGGATCTCGATCGGCGCCCTCGGCGCGGAGCGTGTCCATGGCGACGGTATGTCGGGATGAGCGCCAGACGTCGTAGGCGCCCGCGTGGCAGCTCCGGCAGGCTTGGCTGCCCGCGTACTCCTGTCCGGAGGGGTGGGGCGTCCGCGGAACGGCCTCGAGGAGTCGCTCGTCGATCAGACGCTGCTGATAGGCCGTCCGGAGCTTCCGGATCCGCCCGTCGGAGCCCCAGCGTTCCTCTAGCGGCATATGTCGAACGGCGGAGGGAGACCGGCCCTTGCCGAAGCTGGCGACGCCGACGTACTTGCCTTTGGAACCCGCGCACAGGAGGACAGTCGTTCCGATCCGAAGCGGCGGCGCCGGGGCATCGCCCCCATGGGCGTACAGGACCATCCGAATCCACGGATGCCGGCGCGCCGCGGATACCGCCTCGTCGCGGGGCCCGTGATAGAGGAGGATCGGCAGGTTCGTCTTCATCATCGCCGGCTTGATCGCATCCAGGGCCCGATCCGGATCGTCGATGCGGAACTCGTCGGAGACGAAGCCGGCGCTCCGGGCCTCCGACGGGGACAGGACGGCGGCGATCGCGGCGCTCTGCGCCTTCCCCTGGACCGTACGACGGACCACGACATAGGGAAGAAACAGGGGATTGCCCGAGGCGTCCCTCACATTCGCCGCCAGGAACGGGGTGCGCGTCCGGGCCTGAAGCTGTGCGAGGGCCGGGAGGCCAAGGGCCAGGTCCTTCTCTCCGATCCCGATGGCGTCGCAGGCCATCGCGTCGAACATCCGGGCCAGGGTGTCGGCTTTGATCTCATCCTGCCTGCCCGAAGCGGGGGTCAGGTCTCCCGTGTCGATCAGCAGGAGCGGCCCCGACCTGCGCAGCCTCTGGACCAGAGCGCCGCGGCGATCCATTCCGCCGATCATCGGTTTGGAGCATCCGCACGGCGAGATGTAGCCCAGCGTCTCACCGGCGTAGACGATCCTGAGCTCGCCGGCGGAGGAGGATACGGCCCTGGTGACGATGGCCGGCGCCATGCTGAGGACCAGCAGCAGAGACAACGGCGCTGCCGCCGCGAGCAGCCACCGCAGGAGCGGGCTCATCAGCCGGATCTGGACGCCTCGACCCGGCCGAGGATCGGGATCATGATGTTCTTCTGGACCGGATCGTCGGTCTCGACGATGAGGAGCCGCTGGATGATGCCCGACGACCACCCGGATGTATAGGTCAGGGTGATTCGGTAGACGGGGCCGTCGCTGAGCCGCTTGACGGTCACGCGCAGGTTCGGATCGGTCGCCCGAGCGTTGAGGACCTTGAACTCTCCGTCCGTCCGGGTCAGGGTGACCATCCGAACGAGAGGCCGGGCCGGGGTCGACGGGACGACGCCGAGGGCGATGCTGCGGGGCGCGGCGATGATCCCTTTGCGGCATCGCACGGTGAGGTGGATCTCCGGCTCGACCGTCGAGCTGGTCCGGAGCACGACTCGGCATATCGTCTCCCCGGGGGGCATCGTTTCCAGCGCACGGAGCGTCAGCTGGTAGCGGTTCCGCCTCTGGGCGGCGGGCATCGGGGTCAGGATCGCCTGCATGCCGGGCACCATGCTCTGGGCGGCGGTAATCGTATCTTTGGAGCCCTCGCGGATCGAGATGGTCAGCGTCTTCTCGGTCACGCCCTGGCTCTTGAGCGGCAGGATGACTTTCTCCGACGGTAGCACCTCGGCCAGGGAGATGACGTTGGCGATCATATAGAGGCCGGCGGTAGGCCGCCTGGGATCGTTGGTTCGCACGGACAGGGTCTTCGTGACTTCCCCGAGCATCTCGATCGTATTGAGCATGGCCGTGACCGTGCCGGTCTTGCCGGGCGCGATGATCGAATCGTAGGTTGGGACCGTGCAACTGCAGTTCGGAATGACCTTCAGCGTCAGCGTCGCGTTGCCGGTGTTCTTAATGGTGAATACGAACCGGGCCGGTTGGCCGCGGGTCACGGAGCCGACGTTGACTTCATCACGGACGGCCACGTAGCGGGGCGCCGGGGTCTTGGCCGGAGACCGTGGGGCCGGCCGGCGGGATTGGGCGAAGGCCGGGGCGCCCGACGGACCCGTGCCGATTACAGCCGCCGCAAGGATGGCGAGGGGTGCGGTGCGTCTAATCATGACAGCGGTGTCTCCCATGCGGTCTCGAACATCGCGATGGCATTCTCCAGGCGGACATCCCAGTGGAGCTCGGTGGTGGAACCCATGAGATATCCCCGCCCGCCTGTGTCCCGGATCGCCTTGCGGCACACCTCGCGAACTTCGTCGGGAGTGCCGTAGGTCAGCAGCACGCTGACGTCGATGCCGCCGGTCAGGACGAGATCGGGATAGGCCGCGCGTACGCATTCGGGTGTCATGCCGGCGAGCACCTCCAGCGGGTTCAGGGCATCGATGCCGGTCGCGATCAGATCGTCCAGCACGGACATGAGATTGCCATCAGAATGGAATACGCAAAGGGCGCCCCGTTCATGCCAGGCGTCCTGAAGACGCTGCAAACGGGGCATGAACATGCGCCTGAGCCACGCCGGCGAGAACATGGGTCCGTTCTTATAGGCGATGTCGTCGGCGGTGAGGGCCAGCGGGATGAGGTCGGGGTCGGCGATGCACGCCACGCGCCGGATTTCCGCAACGGTGCGCGCCTCCAGCCATTCCTCGACCAGATCCGGTTCATCGGTCATGAGATAGGCGAAGAGCTCGTGGCCGGCGGTGTGGTACATGTGCGTCAGACCGGGCAGGCTCTCGATGATGAGGACGGCGGGATCTCCGTCCGGATCTCCTTCGGCGAAGCAGGCCTGCCGCTCGCGAATATGGTGGTGGAAGCCCCGCCGATACTCCTCCCCGTACTCAGTCGTTTCGGCGTTCCGAATATCGATGCGTACCCAGTCCTTCAGGGTCTCGAGGTCATGGAACGGTCGCTGGACGATCCAGCCGGTCCATCGTTCGTGCTGGTACACCCATCCGTCGCCCCGGTCCTCGATGCCGGGCGCCTCGTTGGGGCCGCCCGCCATCCGCGTCATATCGAGCGCCCGTCCGATGGCGAGACCGGTGAGGCGCAGCCCGTTGCCCGGTTCGAACGAGCTCCCGGAGTAATGCTCGATGATCGCGTCGTTCTGGAAGATATCGTAGAGGGGCACGCGGTCTACGTCCTCAAAGCGCATCGCCCGCAGGACGCGCTCACGCTTGGTTAATCGGGCCATTCGCTGCTCCGGTTGTCTGTCGATACGAGACGTTGTACCTCGAGGAATGGAATCGCGACCAGTCCGGCTGCGTCAGCCCTTGATGCCGGTGACCGCGATGCCCTGGATGAACTGCTTCTGGGTGAAGAAGAAGAGGACGATGACGGGAGCGACGACGATGGCCGAGGCCGCCATGAGCAGGTGCCACTGGGTGCCGCCGTGCTGACTCTGATAGAACTGCAGGCCGAGCGAGAGGGTAAAGGTCCGCTGGTCCATCAGGTAGATCAGCGGGCCGAGAAAGTCCTTCCATGTGTACATGAAATGGAACAGGGCGACGACGGCCAGCGCCGGTTTGGCCAGAGGGAGCACGATCTCACGGAAGATGCCCCACTCGGAGCATCCGTCGATCCGCGCGGCTTCGGAGAGCTCACGCGGAATGGTGCGGAAGAACTGGCGCAGGAGGAAGATATTGAAGGCGCCTCCGAACCAGGCCGGGACCCAGAGCGGCTTGAAGGTGCCGATCCATCCGAGGGCGCGCCAGAAGCCGTAGATGGGAACCATGAGTACCGGGAACGGCACCATCATGGTCGCCAGGGTCAGCGCGAAGATGAGGTCCCGACCGGGCCAGCGAAGCCGCGCGAACGCATAGGCGACGATCGAGTTGGAGACGACAACGCCGGATACCGACAGGACGCTCAGCAGCAGGGTGTTGCGGCCGTAGATCAGGAACGGGATGTATCCGACCTTATCCGCGCCGTAGACGAACGCATCGCGGAAGTTATGCCACTGGATGTGAGACGGAATGAGCGTCGGCGGCTGGCGCATGGTCTCCTCGATGGGCTTCAGGGCCGTGGAGACGAGCCAGAGGAGCGGAAAGAGAAACACGCCGGACAGCACGACGAGCGTCAGATGGACGAGCCACTGGCGCTGCTGACGGCGATGCTCGGAGGAATCAGCCATTCGGGTGGGCTTTCATTCGGGCGCGCGCGACCATCATCAGCCTCCCTGGTAGTGCACGTGGCGTTCCGACAATCGGAGCGCGAGCATCGTCAGGCAGAGGATGATCAAGAACATGATCCATCCCATTGCGCAGGCATAGCCCATCTTGTGATAGATGAAGGCGTTATCGAACAGGTACATGGTGTAGAAATAGGTCGAGCGGGCGGGCGAACCGCCGGGAAACATGACATAGGGCTCGGCGAAGACCTGCAGCGCTCCGATGATGCTCATGATGCCGTTGAACAGGATGACCGGCGAGACGAACGGCACGGTTACGTTCCGGGTGCGAGCCCACCAACCGGCCCCGTCCAGCTCGGCAGCCTCGTACATTTCGGTCGGCACGTCCTGCAGCCCCGCCAGATAGATCACCATGGCGTTGCCGGCGCCCCAGAGGGCCATCAGCGCGAGTGCGGGTTTGGACCAGGACGTGTCGCTGAGCCAGTTCGGCGTCGGCAGTCGGATCACGCCATGGAGCCGCTGCATCCAATCCGGCGGGCCGAACGCCAGCCAGCCGGATGCCGCGGCGATGACGACGGCGGCGGCGATGGCGACGTTGCCGGCGACTGTCCGCCCTCGGGAGAGGAGCGTCCCCGCGACGACCACCCCGACCAGCGTCGGCAGGGCGAGGATCAGGGCAGCGGGGGCGTATTCGAGGGCGAAGTTCAGGATGCCGTGCTCGCCGTTGAACACCCAGAGCCACAGCACCGCCAGAGGGATCGTTGGCACCAGCGAGGGGAGGAAGAAGATCGTGCGGTAGACCGTCATGCCGCGCACCCGCGTATTCAGCAGCAGGGCCAGGGAGAGCGCGGTGAGCATCCCGAGCGGGATGGCCATGGCCGCGTAGACGGCGGTGTTCCGCAGGCTGGTCCAGAACACTTCGTCGCCGGCGAGGTTGCGGAAGTTCAGGAAGCCGATCCAGACCGGAGGCCGGAGGACCGAGTAATCGCAGAAACTGTAGTAGAGCGACGCTCCCAGCGGATAGGCGAGAAAGAGCGCGAACCCCACGAACCAGGGCGACGCGAACAGATAGGCGGTCCGCGCCTCGCGTTTCATCGGGCGCTCTGCCGCTTGCGGGCGATCGCCAGCCACTGGTCGAGCTTGGGCTGCATCCGCGCCTGCACCGCGTCCAACGCCTGCGCGGGTGTCTTCTTCAGAAGTGCGATCTCGTCAAACGCGTTGCTGAGCTCGGAGCCGTATTCCGGCCAGAGGGGCAGCTTGGGTGGCGATATCGCGTTCGGGCCGCGCGCCAGATCCGAGAAGAGGCGAACGTAGGGGTTCGGGTGGGTCCTCCAGAACCTCTCGCTGACGTTGATGAGTGGCGAGTGCTTCCGCTGGCCCATGCACAGCAGCTCCATGCCTTCCTGCGACTGGACATAGGCGATGAACTCGAAGGCCTCTCGAGGATGCGCGGCTCCCCTCGGTATGAC
>JAANMY010000348.1_pt1 | contig 65982 bp, 43 predicted proteins | sample 7279691 | NCBI WGS metagenome assembly JAANMY01 (sample SAMN14094543, study PRJNA606508) | bioreactor metagenome | isolation source: A lab-scale SPAN reactor treating ammonium-rich wastewater day 388 | place: Ireland: Galway | collected 2018-02-07 | reverse complement strand
TGAGCATTATCGGTGCGAGCAACTCGAACCTCTGGTACAGAAAATCGAAACTGAGCGTCCACGCAAGATTAGGAAAAAGGTCGCTTGATCATGCACTAGGGGAACGGATGCGGCGGTATCGTCCCCCATTCGGCCAGGCCGCGCGGCGCCCACAGCGGCCCCCCGAGGTGCGGCAGGCGGTGGTCGCCGTGCAGCGGTTGCAGACCCGGCACCAGCACCCGTACCACCCGCCAGTCGAGCCCCTCCTGGGCCAACTGGGGCGGCGTCATGCTGCGGAACAAAACCGGCCGCCCCGGTCCGAGGCGCTCGGCCAGCGCCGCCACCTCCTCGGTCCGGGCGTTCTCCGGGTCGTCGCGCCGCGGCGCCGGCGCGTGCAGGGCCGTGCGCCGCAGCTCGTCGGGGTGGAGGCTGTAGTAGACGGCATGCTCGGCGAAGGTCCGCGGCACCCGCGGCGGGCGGCGCTGCCGGTATGTCTGCTTCAGGTAGCGCACGTACTGGCGGCCGTGAATCGCCTCCAGGATCGTCTTGGCCCAGCTCTCCGCCCGGGTGGCGCGGCACGCCGAGCCGATGCTGAAGCAGCAGCCCTCGCGGTCCTCGCCCTCCAGCGTCGCCAGGGTGACGTGGGCACTGAACGGCGTCGCGACTCGGTAGCAGCGGTAGCGCAGGTTCGGCCGCCGCACTCGCGCGCCCCGCTCGCCAAGGCGGGTAAGGATCTCGGCCGCTTCCCACTCCTCGACCGGGTAGCGCCCCCACCAGGCGCCGATGACCGCGTCGCGCTCGATCACCTCCTGCAGTGCCCGCAGCAGCACCGGGTCGCCGTGCCGGCCGCTGGCCAGGCCGGTCGAGAACCCGGGGCAGAACGTGTGGCGCTCGCCCGGCCGCAGCGCCAGGTACGCCAGTTCTTCCGGCACCCAGCAGGGCGTGCCGGCGCCGGCCACCCGGAAGCACGTCCAGCGGCACGGCGTCGCGCGCGTCAACGGCTGGAACGGGAAGCCGGGCGAAGCGTACTGCGCGGGGTGAAAGAGCACCCAGCGCTCCGGCTCGACGGCCGGTTCGTCCAGCGTCCAGGCGTCGAACCGGGCCACGACGCGGCCGTCATCCGGCAGCGGGTACGCCTGCCAGCGCTCGACGGCCTCGCCCACGCAGGCCGCCTCGGCGCTCGCCTCGTCCCAGCCGGCCCCGCTGGCGGTCAGCTCCTGCCCCGGGTCGCCCCACCGGCCCAGCGTCCCCGAGGCGAAGTGCGCGGTTGGGTCGTGCGGGCGCGCCGGCACCGGGCCGAAGGAGGTGAACAGGCCGGTGTAAGGGCTCGTGTACCACGGCTGCATCAGCCGCCCTCACCGCACTCGGAACACTCCGGGTCCGCGAAGACCCGATGAGCGCCGACCTCCATCGTCTCCAGCTCCAGCACATGCAGCCGGTACAGCGCCGGAGGCGGGTCGCGCTCCGGCAGCAGATCCGCCTTCCACAGTACCAGGGCAGCGAGCACGGCAACCCCGTGCCGCGGGAAGGGCGCAGGCGTCAGAGGCCGCCCCTGCCGCGCGTGCTCGATCAGCTCGCGGTAGAGTTCCGGCGCCGGCGAGAGGCGCTCGAAGTGGCGCAGCAGGCAGGCGAGGCACGGGCCGGCGTCGGGCAGGAAGAGCGGGCCGACGTAACCGCGACTCAGCGGGCCGGTCGTCGCCCAGAGGTACGGCGCCCCCGCGCCGCGACAGCGCCGGGCGAAGCGCAGGGCCTCGTCGTGGTCGAGCCGGTCCTGGCACAGCACCGGCAGGGCCGCCCCCTCTTCGCCCGCACCTGTCGCCTTCGCCAACTCGTCGCGCAGCGGACCGTTTCCCTCGACCGCGAGGCGATGGACCCGGGTCGGGTGGGCGGCGCGGGCCGGGCCGTCCACGAGGACGCGCTCGCCGTAGAGGCGGCCGACCAGTTGCAGGGCCACGCCGCGCCTCGCCTCGGGAAGGCGTCCGACCGCCGCCGCGAGCGGTTCGGTGCCGTCCAGGGTGCGGAAAAAGTCCGGCAGCCAGTGCTCGATGCCGGGACTGCTGAGGGTGTAGCGGAAGTCCTCGCCGGCGACGAGGCGGACCGTGTCCGGCCCAGTGAGGATGGTACAGGGCAGGGCCAGGTGCGGCCGGCGGTGGGTCGGGTCGCTCGTCATGCGCCGGTCGTCACTCCCGGTTCAGGCGATCCACCAGCGACCGGACCGCCCCGGGTTGCCGGCTGAGCAGGATGTTACGGACCACAAATGCCGGGTAGTTCGTGAGTTCCACGTCCAGCGAGTACACCAGCAGCGTCTTGCCGCCCTCTTTTGGAGTGAGGGTGAAGCTACCCTCGTTGCGCCGGACGTCTGCATCCGCCCGTTGCCCGGTCCACGAGATGACGCGCTTCTCCGGCGACCGGCGCTGCTCGACGCGGATGGCGAACGGCCAGTCGCCCAGGACCGAGCTGGCGACCCCGCTGAGGTAGGCAATGTCCTCCACGCCGTCCGGCCGCACACCCGGCGGCGGCCTGGTCACCTTGACCGGCTGGGCGCTGAGCGTCGGAAAGGTTTCGCTCCATGCGGGGTAGTCCGTGAGGACCGACCAGACTCTGTCGATCGGGTGGTCGAGGAGGACGGCGCAGCGGACCGGCTTGCGCCCATCCGGCGTCTGGTAGAGGTGGCAGATGATCCCCTCTTCCACGGTCGCCGGGTCGCGCGGCGTGGTGTCGGCCCAGGTGCCGCGGATGTACGCGCCGAGCAGCAGCAGGCCGAACACGCCGAGGATGATGGCGACGGCGCGGCGTCGCCTGTTGGAGCGCGGCGGGGCCGCCGGCTGGGCGGGCTTGCCGTCGCCCGCGGGCGGCGAGGCCGGTGCAGGCGAAGGGTCGGCGGGGGGCTGCGGTTGCTCAGGGGTGGGGGTGGTCATGGGTGTTTCCCTCGGGAGCCTTACCAGCCTCCGCCGAACCCGATGCAGATCAGGAACATGATCCCGATGCCGATGCCGGTGCCGATGAGCGTCCCAAGGGTGATCTTGCCGATGGCCCACAGCCGTGCGGCGGCGTCGTCCCAGTCGGTGATGGCGGCCACGCCCATGGCAAGCAGCGAGGCGAGGAGCTGGGCTCCGGGAAGCAGGAGAGCCAGCCCCAGCAGCCACCCGCCGAACGCCGCAGCCGGGTCGAAGGTCGGGTTCTCGTTGGCCACGACGGCGCAGGCGACCACGAACCCCAGGCACATCAGCATCCCGAGGATGATCCAGTAGATGGCTGGGGCCGAGATGCTGGAGCGCCGGCGGACGATCGGGTAGCCGTCCTCACCGGGGTACAGGTCTTCCAGGTAGCGAGGGGTGGGCCGGCGCACCGAGAGGACGGAGCCGACGGCAGCACCGATCAGCCCGCCGACAGTGTGCAGGCAGCAGCAGCAACAGCAGCACCCGCACGGAAGCGTCACGGACTGGCGGCGGCGCCGCTCCGGCGGGTGGGCGTGCAATTCGACAGGCGATTCGTCCACGGTGGCTCTCCTCCGTCGAAGGACGTGGCGGGCTGCGGAGGTCGCGAATTCCTCTCAGGCACGCCCATACTACTGCGCCCCAGAGGCGGGGGCAAGAACGTTCCGGCCGGCGCCGGTTGTGCGGTCGTGCCCGGTGCCGCCGGACCAACCCGGAGCGCCAGCGACGGGCACCATCAGCGCCCGTCGCTGGCGCTTCGGGCTGGTCCGACGGGTCACACGGACGGAGACGGCCCCCGGCCGCGGTGGCGCTTGCGGAAGCGCTGGCCGATGTGGCGGAACGACCCGGAGAACGGGAGCAGCTGGAACCCGGAGCGCCAGTGCCAGAGGACCGTGGAATCGTTCCCGAGCAGGAAGGTGCTGTAGAGCGCCGCGTAGCCCATTTCCTGAAGGCGCCGGGCGGCCGCTGCGAGCAGCGCCGTCCCCGCCCCCTGGGCGGCGCGGAGGGGCGCGACGAACACCCACGTCAGGTGCGGTCGGCCCAGGCGCCGCTCGACGCAGTCCGTCGGCGGCGGCTCGCGCCAGTGGTAACTGTCCCAGTCGCATGGGTCGCCGTCCGGCAACAGCGTCACCAGCAGGGCGCCCGTGGGCTGCCCGCCCCGCGCGACCGCCACGAAGCTCGCCTCCCGCACCCACGGGCCATCGTCGCCGCTCGCGGTGCGCGTCAGGCAGCGGTGAGCCGCCGCACGCAGCGCTTCCTGTTCCAGGGCGGCGAACGGCTCGACGCGGTGGAACGCGGCCGCGAAGACGCTCTCCAGAGCGGTGAGATCGCTCGCCTCCACGGACCGGACGGCAAGGTCCGGCGTGGGCTCCGGCGGCTCGATACCGGCGGGAGGCGGGAGAGGCAGGACGGCGTGGTAGTGCTTCGGCCGCGGGCTGATGTGGCCCTTGCCGTTCACGTGGTCGTACCGATAGGCCGGATTGCGGGGCAGGCGGCGGAACACCTCCGCGCTCAGCGGCAGCACCAGGCCCGACATCCATTCGTCACACATACGCGGGGTCAGGAGGCAAGGAAGGGCGGGCTGCTCACGGCACCTCCGCCACTGTACATTACCCACTGGCAACTGACTACTGACCCCTGACCCCTGACCCCTGACCCCTGATATGAAAGTCGGCATCGCAGGCTTCGCCGGTTCCGGCAAGAGCATCGTGTTCCAGTGGCTGACGGAGGCCAGGCCGGACCCGGCGAAGGCCCAGCACGGCCAGCTCGGCGTGGCGCGAATCCCCGACGACCGCCTCACCTGGTTGTCGCAGCACTTCAAGCCGAAGAAGACGACGCCGGCCACGCTGGAGTTCCTCGACACGCCGGGCCTGCTGCCGACCGAGCGGCGCGACAACCCGCGGCGGCTCGCGATCATGCGCGACGCTGGCGGGCTTCTCGTCGTGCTCGACGGGTTCAGTGGCGGGAACGTCGTCAAGGAGCTGACCTCCTTCCGCGAGGAGCTGCTGTTCGCCGACCTGGAAGTCGTGACCGGGCGCGTGAGCCGGCTGGAGGACAGCCTGAAAAAACCGCGGCCGGGCAAGCAGAAGGAGCTGGAGCAGCTCGAACTCGCGCTGGTACGCCGCATCGTCGCCGCGCTGGAGTCGGGCCAGGGGGCGGCATCGCTGGGGCTGAAGGGGGACGAGGAAAAGATGGTGCGCAGCTTCCAGCTGCTGACCCTCAAGCCCGAGTTCGTGCTCGTCAACATCAGCGAGACCCGCCTCGGCCAGCCGCTGCCGCCGGAGTTGCTGCAGCTCGCGCCAGGCGCGATCCAGGCTCCGGTCAAGTTCGAGCTGGAGCTGGAGGAGCTGTCGCCGGAAGACCGCGAGATGTTCGCGCAGGAGGTGCTCGGCGGGCAGGGCCAGTCGGGCATCTCGCGCGAGGCGGTGCTCCGAACGGTCTACGACGCGATGGGACAGCAGGTCTTCTTCACGGTCGGCGAGGACGAGTGCCGGGCGTGGAGCATCCCGAAGGGGGCAACCGCCGTCGAGGGGGCGGGCGAGATCCACACCGACCTGGCTCGCGGGTTCGTCCGCGCCGAGGTGGTGACCTACGACGACTTCAAGCGCGTCGGGTCGATGAAGGAGGCCAAGGCGCACGGCGTCTACCGGCTGGAAAGCAAGACCTACGTCGTGCAGGACGGCGACATCATGCACATCCTCGCCAGCGGCTGAGGCTGTTCCCGACGAGGCGCGACCGATGGCAGCCGACCCGAAACCGCCCGACGCCACCCCACCCCGCCCGCCGCACGGGCGGCGCCGCTCGTCCGGCGCCGCCTGGGTGATGGTCCTGGTCCTGGTCGTCGGCTTCGCGTTCATGGCGTACCGGCTCCTGCTCGCCGGTGCCGACGCGGGGCGCGGGCTGCCGGCCTACTCCGTCTACTCTGGCGACGCGAACGGCCTGGCCGAAACGGCGAACGTGTTGAGCCGGCTCGGCTGGCAGCCAACCGCCCTGACCCGCCCCGTCCAGCAAACGCGAGCCCGCGGCCTGCTCATCCTCACCGAACCGCGGGCGCCCGGACCGCTCGGCGTCCCCGGCCCCGACCTGAGCGCGACCGACGTGTACGGCCTGCTCGACTGGGTGAGCAAGGGCAACACCCTGCTGCTCGTCGGGCGGGTGCGGACCGGCGTCCACGTGCGACTGGCGGTCGCCCTGTCCGCCGCGAAGGCGCTTGACGCGGCGGCGCGGCGCGTGACAGAGATCGAGTTCAGCGGCTACACGGAGGGCGTCGAGGAGTTGGAGGTCGAGGGGCGAACAATCATCGACTCGGCGCCGGCGGGCGTTCCGCTGTGGTGGGTGGGCGACCGGCCGGGGGCGGTGGTGGTCGGGCACGGCCAGGGGCGCGTTGTGGTCGTGGCGGACCCGTCGTTGCTGACCCATCGTGGGTTGCTGCGGGGCGACAACGTGGTCTTCCTCTACAACGTCGCGGCGCGCGCGGCCCGCGATGGCGTGGTCTACTTCGACGAATATCATCACGGCATACGCGCCGGCGGCGGGTACTGGAGCTATCTGCACTACCACAACCAGCACTGGGCGATCCTGCAGTTGCTGGCGGTCGGGGCGGTGGCGGCGTGGTCGATGGCGGTGCGGCTCGGCCCGCCGGTCCCGCTGCCGCCGGCGCGGGCGGCCGACGCGGTGGACTACGCCTCGGCGGTGGCGCGCATCTACGAGCGGGCGGGCGTGCGGCACCTGCTGGCGGATCTGGTCGTGCGCGACTTCCTGGAGGCGCTGGCGCGGCTGCTGCACCTGAAGCGTGCGGCGCCGCCCGGGGAGATCCTGGCGGCATGGCGGATCCGCTATCCGGGGACCGAGTCCTGCGAGCGGCTGCGGTGGTTGCTGCACGGCACCGCCGAGTTGCGGGAGGCCGCCGCACGGAAGGAGCACATTCCGGAGCGCCGGCTGCTGATGTGGGCGCGAGCGTTCGATCAGTTCGTTGAGGAACACCGGAAGATTGTGTAATGGTCTTCCTCCCCTCTCCCCTGGTAGGAGAGGGGAGAGGAACGCGAGGTGCGGCGTGGGAGGTGAGGGGACGCGGTCGGTTCAGGAACTGGTCGATTACCTGCGCGGCCGGGCGGAGCGCGTCGTCGTCGGTCAGGGGGAGAACCTGCAAAACCTGCTGCTCGCCCTGCTCTGCGGCGGACACATCCTGCTGGAGGGCGTGCCGGGGACCGCCAAGACGCTCATGGCGCGGACGCTGGCGCGGCTGCTGAAGATCGACTGCAAGCGCGTCCAGTTCACGCCCGACCTGATGCCGTCCGACATCCTTGGCACGAACGTCTTCAACCAGCAGGCGAGCCGCTTCGAGTTCCGCGCCGGCCCGGCCTTCACCGACCTGCTCATCGCCGACGAGATCAACCGCGCGCCGCCGAAGACGCAGTCGGCGCTGCTGGAGGTGATGGAAGAGAAGACCGTCTCCATCGACGGTATTAGCCATCGCCTTTCGGAGCTGTTCACGGTCGTCGCGACACAAAACCCGATCGAGTACGAGGGCACCTACCGCCTGCCCGAGGCGCAGCTCGACCGCTTCCTGCTCAAGCTGGAGGTGACGCACCCGCCGGCCGACGAGGAGGACCGCATTCTGGCGCTGTACCAGGGTCGCGCCGGACTCGGCCACCCGCTCGACGCGCTCGACCGCCCGGGCCACGATGGCGCCGAGGGCGTGAGCCGCGAGGACGTCCTGCGGGCGCGGCAGGAGATGGCGGCGGTGACGGCCAAGCCGGAGGTGTGCTCCTATGTCGGCAAGATCGCGCGTATGACGCGGCAGATGGACAAGGTACTGATGGGCGCCAGCTCGCGCGCGGCGGTCCACCTGCTGCAGGCGTCGAAGGCGCGGGCGCTGATGAGCGGCCGCACGTTCGTCATCCCCGACGACGTCAAGCGCCTCTGCCGCCCGGTGCTGCGGCACCGCATCACGCTGCAACCGGACGCTTACATCGAGGGATTCACGAGCGACGACATCCTGACGGCGGCGCTGGAGCGCATCGAGGTGCCGCGCTAGAGCTTCTGGAAAGCCCACGGGTGGCGTCCCGCGGGTCAAGTCCCCTGGGTGCCTCCCACGGGACGTCACCCGTGGGCTTTCCCGCGATTCCAGAGAAAACCTGGAGTAGAGCTGACTGCCATGCTCCCCACCCGCCTGACCGTCTGGCTGTTCGTCCTCGGCCTGGCCCCGGTACTCGTGGGTATCGGCGTCGCTATCCTCTTCGATCCTGGTCCCACCTTTACGACGGTCCTCTATCTTCTCGTCCTCGGCTACGACCTCGCCCTGCTGCTCCTGCTCCTGCTCGACAGCTGGCTCGCGCGCCGTGGCTGGAAGGTGCGCGCCAGCCGCGAAATGCCGGCGCGGCTGTCGGTCGGCGTTGCTAACGAGATCGTCCTGCTCCTGGAAAATCGCGGCGGGCGTTCGCTGCGGCTGGTGGTGCGCGACGAGCCGCCCGTCGGCTTCAGGGCCGACCCGCCGCAGCTCGACACGACCCTGCAGCCGCACGCCTGGGTGCGCCTCGCCTATCGGTTGCTGCCGACCGAGCGCGGCGACTTCGACTTCGGCGACATCTACCTGCGCGGCCGCGGACCGCTCGGCCTGGCGTGGATCGATCGCGGCATCGCCGCCCGCGCGACGGCCCAGGTCTATCCGAACCTGCAGGAGCTGCGTCGCTACGAGGCGATGGTGCGCACCACGCTCGTGCGCACCGGCGGCTATCACGTCCGCCGCCTTCCCGGCGCCGGCCGCGAGTTCAGCCACTACCGCGATTACACCATCGACGACGACTTTCGCCACATCGGCTGGAAGGCGACCGCCCGCCGCGGCAAGCTGATCACGTCCGTCTTCGAGAGCGAGCAGAGCCAGGACATCATCTTCTGTCTCGACATCGGCCGCATGATGGCCGCCCGCGTCGGCAATCTGACGAAACTCGACCACGCCATCAACGCGGTGCTGATGCTCACCCACGTCAGCCAGCGTTTCCACGACAACCTCGGGCTGCTCGTCTTCTCGCACACCGTCCACACATGGCTGCCGCCGAGCAAGGGCCGCGGGCAGTACGCGCGCTTCCTGAAGACGCTCTACAGCGTGCGGCCAGAGTTCAGCTACGTCAACTACCGCGAGGCGTTTCAGTACGTGACGGCCCGGCACCCGAAGCGAGCGCTGACGATGGTGTTCACCGACCTGCTCGACACGGTCGTCTCGGCGGAGTACCAGGAGGCGGTGCAGTTGCTGCGGCGCTTCCACCTGCCGCTGACGCTGGCGGTCGCGGACGTGCCGCTGCAGGAACTCGCGGGCCGCACACCCGCGACGGTGGAGGATCTGTATGACGTCACGGTCGCCCGCGACTTGCTACACGGGCGGGCCGAACTGCTCAGGGGGCTGGAGCGGCAGGGGGTGATGGTGGTGGACACCGTCCCCGAGCGGCTGACCATCGACGCGGTTAACCGCTACCTGGCGCTCAAGACGGGGGTACGCATCTAACCCAGCCGTTGGCGGCCTGGCGACCGCGAAGCCGCCAGCGGCAGAAGAACCATGAACCTCGCGACGTTCCTCGAGCAGCGCCGCCCCGCGTGGCGGCGGCTGGAAGACCTGCTGGAACACGTTGAGGGCAGCGGGCTCGCCTCCCTCGACGACCGCCAGGCGGTCGAGTTCGCGCGCCTCTACCGCCGCACCGCCTCCGACCTCAACCAGGCCCAGACGTTCGTCAGCGGCGACGCCACCGTCAGCTACCTCAACGACCTCGTCGCGCGCTGCTACCTCGTCATCCACGCGAAAAGCAAGATCGACGTGCGCGCCCTCGCCCGCTCGCTGTTTCTGCATTATCCCATCGTGTTTCGCCGGTATCTCGGCTACGTCCTGCTGGCGGCCGCGGTTACCACTGTCGGCGCGGCATTCGGGTTCCTCGCATCCTACCACGACCCGCTGGCGGCGCGTGGCTACCTGCTGCCGACCGATTTCCCGATGATCCAGCCGGGCCAGGAGGGGCCGGCGATGACCACCGGCCAGCTCGCGGGCTTCTCGGGGTTGCTGTTCCGGCACAACGTCAGCGTCACCCTCGTGGCGTTCGCGCTGGGGTTGACGCTCGGAGTCGGGACGTTCTGGCTGATGTTCGAGAACGGGGTGATTCTCGGAGCGCTGGCGGCGGTGTTCGCCGAGGCCGGGCAACTCGGGGCGTTCTGCACCGGCGTCCTGCCGCACGGAGTCCTGGAGATCCCCGCCATCCTTCTTGGCGGCGGGGCTGGCTTCCTGCTGGCGCGCGGGCTGATCCAGGCGCGGCCGTGGACCCGGCTGGAGGAACTGGCACGCACCGGCCAGGAGGCGTTGTGGCTCGCCTGCGGCTGTTTCCCGCTCCTGGCGGTGGCGGCGGTACTCGAAGCGGGTGTGGCGCGCGCGCCGGACGCCTTCCTCGACAGCGGCTTCAAGCTGGTTGTTGCCGGGTTCTTCGCGCTGTGCTTTGCCTCCTACGTCTTCCTGGTGGGTTGGCGGCGGGCGCCCTCGGGTGGGTGAAAGTGAATAATAAGGGCTACCGGACCAAACCCCATGACGCCGACGAGTCGGAAGCGTCCGTGACGGCTTTGGCAAAGCTGCCGGCGCTGACGCTTCCGGCTCGTCGCGTTTGGTCCGCCAGACGGTCTCGTTGCGGGTTTTTTGCACAACCACCCGGAACCTTCTTCCGATACCGCTGTTGAATAAGGTGTTGACGGAACGGGGAAGCAAACCTAAACTGGAAGTGTGGCGGTTGTGACCGCCATACCGCGTAGCAGAGAAGAGCACCCACCCAATTGTTGATCCCCACGGGATCACCTACCTTGCCGGATGGCCGCCAACGATTAGCCTGTCCACCCACGTCGGGTGTGACGAACCGGGTTCCACTCGTTGAAGTCATCCTTCAAACTTCTTCCACACCTTCGGGATGCGGAAGATCTACGCGCCCCTGACCCCACCCGCACGTACCGCGACGACCGCCCGTCCGGTTGACGCCGGCCACCTTTTACACAGGAGACCCCCAATGGCCTTCCGTGGCAGTCCTTCCTGTGATCTCCCCGCCAGGCCCAGTTTGTCCGTCCGGGGTATTTACCTGCTCATGGGCATCTTCGCCGGACTCAGCGCACTGGATATGCTGCTGACGTGGTGGCTGCTGGAGACGCCGGGCGACTGCTTCTACGAGGCCAATCCGCTGGCGGGCTGGGTTCTGAAGGGATACGGGTGGGCCGGCATGGGGCTGTTCAAGCTGGCCTGTGCCGGGTCGGTGCTGGGCGCGATCGTCTTCCTGCGACGGCACCGTCCGACCGCCGCCCGCCGGGTGCTGGCCCTCGGTTGTCCCGTGCTGGGGTTGGTGGTCGGCTACAGCGTCTTCCTGCTGCTCGCTAACCGGGCGGATTGTCGCGACCTGCACAAGGCCCACGATCGGACGGCCGACTTGACGGTGCAGTTCCACGAGCGGGAGAACTACAAGAACCGGCTCTACCAGATGGCCAGGGCGATCGCCGTCCGCGAGATCAGCCTCGCCCAGGCCACGCGGGAGTTGCAGCACTACCTGACCACGATCCGGTACGACGCCCTGTACCCGCTGCGCGTCATGTTCGACGACATCCCGGACGAGGCGTGCCTGGCTGCTGCCCTCATCCGGGAGGTGGGGTTTGTCGTCGCGGACCACCCGCACCTCGCGCGGAAGTCGCTGCTACCGCCCCTTCGGGCGGATTTCGGGTCCATCTACGGCCAGCCGCTGCCGGCCAGCGCGGTCGAGACGTACAACCCCGCGTTCCACGTTCCCGGGTACGTCGGACCCGCCCCCACCCGCGCCCGGTCTCTGTGAAGCCCCTGGCACACCCTCTTCCTTGACCCTGCTCCAGGCCGCCCGCGCTTGCAGGCCGGCGCCGGACGTCTCCGGCGCCGGCTTTTTTTCATTCCTTTTCGCCGCCCGATCTCCTATCTTCAACCTCGACCGCTCGCAGCGCAGAGCCCCGGCAGGCGCTCTCGGGGCGCACCCGACCCGGGGCCATCGCCCGTGCCCGCCGGCCCGGCTCGGTGTCCGCCCCTGCCGGACACGCTCGGCAAGCACGAGCTGGCTCGGTCGCCGCCCCTGCCTGGAGACCCCCGCCAATGCATTTCGACCATTCCTCCGATGCTCCCCCCCCGTCCGCCGGCTCCGGACCCTGGTACAAGGAGTTAACCCGTTACCACTGGTTCGTGCTGACCGTGGCCGCCCTCGGCTGGCTGTTTGACTGCCTCGACCAGCAGCTATTCGTCCTGGCCAGGCCCGCCGCCATGAAGGAGCTGGTCGCCCCGCGGGAAACCGCGGCCGCCACCGATCTGGCGCGGCGCCAGGCCGGCGATCTGGTCACCACCATCTTCATCGCCGGGTGGGCGTGCGGCGGGCTGCTCTTCGGCATGCTCGGGGATCGCATCGGCCGCGCCCGGACGATGGTCATCACCATCCTCACGTACTCTCTCTTCACCGGCCTGAATGCGTTCTCCCAGGGGGTCTGGGACTTCGCCCTGTATCGATTTCTGACCGGCCTCGGGGTCGGCGGGGAGTTCGCGGTCGGCGTCGCCCTGGTCGCCGAGGTCATGCCAGCCCGGGCGCGGCCGTACACCCTGGGCCTGTTGCAGGCGCTGTCCGCGATCGGCAACATCAGCGCGGCGTTCATCAATCTCGGTCTGGGTCTGGCCGAGGAGCAGGGGCTGGTGTCGAGTCCGTGGCGCATCATGTTCATGATCGGAGCCGTGCCCGCTCTGCTGGCCCTGGTGGTCCGCGCCAAGCTCAAGGAGCCGGAGCAGTGGCAGCGGGCATCGCACGATGACGCGGTGAAGAAGCAACTCGGCTCATACAAGGAGCTGTTCGGGGATCCGCTCTGGCGTCGGCACGCGCTGCTGGGCCTGGCGCTGGGCTGCTCCGGCATTATCGGTCTGTGGTCGGTCGGGTTTTTCACCCCGGACCTGATCCGCTACGTCCAGCGCAAGGGCGTGTCGGTACAGGTGTACGAGGAGCGCATCGGCGAGACGCGCAAGGCCGGCAACGAGGCCGAGGCGAAGCAGTGGGCGGCCATCCGGGAACACACGCAGAAGAGCGAGGAACTCCCCAGCGACCTCCGCGTACTCCAGGGGACCGCCGAGGGAACCATCAACGGCCGGCTGTCGCGCTGGTCGAGCTACACGTCGCTGATGATCAACGTCGGAGCGGCGTTCGGAATGTTCGGGTTCGGGGCGCTGGCGCAACGGATCGGCCGCAAGCCGACGTTCGTCATCGGCCTGCTGGCGGCGTTCGTCAGTACGGTGGCCGTCTTCTGGTTCCTGAGCGAGCTGTGGCAGGTCTTCGTCATGGTCCCGATCATGGGGTTCTGCCAGCTATCGCTCTTCGCCGGATACGCGATCTACTTCCCCGAGCTGTTCCCCACCCGGCTGCGCTCGACCGGCACGAGCTTCTGCTACAATGTCGGGCGATTCGTCGCCGCTCTCGGTCCGCTGGCGAAGGCGTGGCTGGAGGAAGTCTTCCACGACCCAGTCCACCCGATCGCGTCCATCCGTTATGCAGGGGTGACGATGTGTCTGGTGTTCCTGATAGGGCTGCTGGTGTTGCCGTTCCTCCCCGAGACGAAGGGCAAGCCGCTACCGGAGTAGGGTTCGCGTGGCCCTCTCCCTCACCCGCAAAGGAGCCTGTCCCATGTCCCACGATCGTGATGTCAGATCGGACGGGTGTGACCGCCGTTCTTTCCTCGCCGCGGGCGTCGCGGGCCTGTCCGGGCTGGCGCTCGCCGCGCCCGCGGCGGCGCAGGTCCAGCCGCAACCGCAGCCGGTCGGCAAGCCGACGCAGTTCCAGGTGGCATGCATGACGCTACCGTATTCGCAGTTCCCCCTGCGGCGCGCCCTGGAGGGGATCCGCGGGGCCGGTTATCGCTACGTCGCCTGGGGGACGAGCCACCGCGAGGACGGCGGTAAGCCGGTCCCGGTCCTGCCGGCTGACGCCCCGCCGGCCCGGGCGAAGGAACTCGCCGCGCGCTGCCGCGACATGGGATTGGAGCCGGTGATGATGTTCTCCGGCTCCTCGCCGGACGCGAAGAACGGCGTCGAGGTGCTGACGCGCCGCGTCGAGCAGGCGGCGGCGGCGCGCATCCCGCAGGTGCTGACGTTCGGCGGGACGCGCGGCGGCGAGTACAAGGTGTGGGTCGAGCGCTGCCGCAAGCTCGGGCCGATCGCGCGGAAGAACGGCGTGCTGATCGTGATCAAGCAGCACGGTGGGCCGACCGGGACCGGGGCCGCCTGCGCCCGTATCACGCGCGAAGTGAACGACGACGGTATCCGCGTCAATTTCGACTCGGGCAACGTGATGGACTACAACCGCGTCAGCCCGGCCGAGGTGATCAAGGATCTGCTCGCGTGCGCCGACCAGGTGCGCAGCTTTTGCATCAAGGACCACCGCGACTTCCCACCGCCGCACGGAGACTGCGGCCCGGGTCTGGGCGAGATCGACCACTACCGGCTCCTCCATCCGGTCGCGTTCACCGGCCGGGCGATGCCGTTGTGCTGCGAGAACATCTTCGCCCCGCGCGTGCCGCGGCCGACGAAACCGGAGGGCGTTGACGCCCTCGCGCGCCGGGCGCGCGAGTTCCTGGAACTGGTGATCCAGGGGGTGCAGCGCTGACGGCCGTTTGCGGCTAATACAGGGGCAAGGAGGCGGGTGGGCTTTGCAGAGTCTCCTTGCCCAGCTGTCCCTTGCCTCTGCACCAGGCATCGCGGCGGCGCCATTTCGGCGTGCGCCGGGTGAGGTTTCCCGTATCTACCAAGGGGGTAAATCATGAGGAGTCTGCGCGGGAGCGGACTGGTGTTGGGCGTCCTGGGGATGCTCGCGCTGATCGGAGGCGGCTGGCTGTCCGCCGGCGGTCAGGAGGGACCGAAGGTGGGCGACAAGGCGCCCGCGTTCGCGAGCACGGACGAGCAGGGCAAGGCGTGGAAGTCGAGCGATTACGTCGGTAGGAAGATCGTGGTGCTGTACTTCTATCCGGCCGATTTCACCGGCGGTTGCACCAGGCAGGCCTGCGGTTTCCGCGACGATATCGAGAAATTGCAGGACAAGGGCGTCGCAGTCGTCGGCATCAGCGGTGACAGCCCCGTGACGCACTCGCTGTTCAAGGCGCACCACAAGCTGCCGTTCACGTTGCTGGCCGATGAGAAGGGCGAGGTCGCCCAGAAGTTCGGCGTGCCGGTCAAGGCGGGCGGCAAGTCGCCGACGATCAACGCCAGGGGCGAGAAGGGCACTGCCCCGCGCGGCGTGACGATCCAGCGGTACACGGTCGTGATCGACCGTGGCGGGAACATCGCGGCCAGGTACAAGGTCGGCGATGCCAGCGGCGACAGCAAGAAGATCCTGGAGACCGTCGAGAGGCTGAAGAAGTAACGGCCCCATCGGCGGCGACCGTTCCGACAGGCCGCGCCGGCACCTGCCTGCGCGGCCTCCTCTTCGAGTCCATCATGCCTATCCCAGTCTGCCCGGTCTGGCCCGCATGGGCAGAACCAGGGGGTGGCTGCGACCCGAAGCTAACGACTACCAGACAAGGCCCGAGGGTGCCGACGAGCCGCAAGCGTCAGCGACGGTCCGCTCAAGGCTCTCGTCGCTGGCGCTTGCGGTTCGTCGGCGCCTGGTCTGGCAGCCTCCAGCCTGCTCTTCTCTCCTGGTCGGCACAATCCAAATACCCTGCGCCGCCTCCCCCGGCGCCGCCCCGTACCACCCGCCTATCGGGACAGTTTACCCTGGACAGCCCGCCACGGCGTCTCGTTAAATAGTACCGGCCCTTCCCCGCCCTCCCGGCGGGCTCTCGTGCGGCCGCGGCCGGAAGTAACCTCTCGCGCTCGCGCCCCTCTCCCATCTGCGGGCCATGAGCCGAGGAGGACGTTATGGCGATCACCTGCACCCACTGCTCGCATGTCAATCCCGCGGACGCCGCCTACTGCTACTTCGACGGCAGCGCCCTCAACGCCCACGCCACCGATGTCGGCCCCGTCAACGTCGGCTCGGCCCGCTTCGCGTCCGCGTTCGTCTTTCCGTCGGGCCGCAGCTGCGCCAGCTTCGACCAGCTCGCCTGCGCCTGCCACGAGGAGTGGGCCGCCGCCCGCGACCTGCTGCGCGGCGGGCTGCTGGAGCAGTTCCTCGGCAGCCTGGGACGGCTGGATCTCGCGGTCGCCGCGCGCGACGCCGCCGCCTTCCCCGACACCGACCGTGCCCTCGACCAGTTCCTCGACCGCCTGCCCACGCAGGCTCTCTCGTCGCCGCAGCTGCGCGTCGAGCCGGCCGAGATCGACCTGGGCACCCTCACCGCCGGCGCCGACCACCACTTCGAGCTGCACCTGGCCAACGGCGGGATGCGCCTGCTCTGCGGGGCCGTCGTCTCGGATTGCAAGTGGCTCACGCTCGGCGACGCGCCGGGCCACGCCCAGAAGTTGTTCCAGGTAAGCCGGGACGGGACGGTTGTCGTCAACGTCCGCGCCCAGCACCTGCGCGCCGGGCGCCCGCAGGAAGGGCGGTTGATCGTTGAGTCTAACGGCGGCCGCGTTGAGGTGAAGGTCCGCGCTCTGGTGCTGGCGAGGCCGTTCCCGGAAGGCGTGCTGGCTGGCGCGACTACCCCGCGCCAGCTCGCCGAGAAGGCGCGCGAGGCGCCGAGGGAGGCGGCGCGGTTGTTCCAGAGCGGCGCGGTCGAACTCTGGTACACTGCCAACGGCTGGGCGTACCCGGTGCAGGGGGAGCGGGCAGCGGGGTTGGGGGCCGTGCAGCAGTTCTTCGAGGCGCTCGGCCTGGCGAGGGCGCCGCGGGTCGAGCTGAGCGACCCGGTCGTCAGCCTGCGCGGTCGGCCCGGCGAGACGCTGCGGCAGGCACTCCAGGTACGCGCCACCGAGAAGCGGCCGGTCTACGCGAGCGCGTCCAGCGACCAGGGCTGGCTCAACGTCGGGCCGGTGCAGACGGTCGGGTCGGTCGCGACCATCCCGCTGGAGGTCAGCCCAGTGCCGGCCGAGTCAGGGCAGGTGTTACAGGCGCGCGTGCGCGTCACCGCCAACGGCGGACAGGTCTTCGTCGTCCCGGTGTCGCTGGCCGTCGGCCCGGCGGGCGCGGCTGTGCTGGCCGTCACGATGATTCCGGTGGACACCGGCATCGACGCCACCCCGAAGCGCAAGACGAAGCCCGTCCTCGCCGGCGCGGCCCCGCCCCGCAAGCCCGGGCGCGGCCGCCATGAAGACGGCGAGGAGGCGGGCGGTTCCTCCTCTCGCCTGCTGCTGGTCGGCGGTGGAGTGCTCGTGCTGCTGCTCCTGCTCGGCGGCGGGCTGGCGCTGACCCTGTCGGGCGGCCCGGATCGGGTGGCGGTGGCCGTCAAGGACGAGCCGGAGGAGCAGCAGCCGGCGAAGGGGCCGCTGACCTTCAAGGTGGTGGAGCAGGACGAGCCCGAGGAGATCCTTCGCACCGCGCTGCCGGTCAAGCATCACATCCAGGACGAGCCGGAGGAACACACCAAACCCGCAGCCCCGCAGCCGGTCAAGGTGGAGATCCGCGATGACACGCCCGAGGGCGCACCGGGGGCCGCCGCAGTTCTGGCGCCCGTGGACCGGGTGCCGCGCGTCGTCTACGCCTACGGTCCGAATGCCCGCTTCGGCGTGACCGCCACGCAGACCGGCAAGCGGCTGACCTACGGGGCCAACGGCAACACGAACAATACGGTCGTGCGCGTCGCCGGCCGCGATGTCGGCTTCGGGGCCGCTCCGGGCCGGTGGATCGAGCGCAACACCAGCCTGCCGTTCGACCGCACCGGAAACAGCCAGCGCGGCTCGCGCTGGACGTGGGCGGCCGGCAAGTTGACCGTCACCCAGATCCTCGACGTCATCCCCAGCACCCAGCCGGTCGAGGTCGCGCCCGGCCAGTTCCGGCGGCTGATGGACACGGTCCGGGTGCGCTACGTCGTCGAGAACCGGGAGAACCGAACCTGGCCGGTCGGGCTGCGCGTCCAGGTGGACACGCTCATCGGCGGCAACGACGGCGTGCCGTTCGCCGTGCCGGGGCTCGGCATGGTCGGCGGGTTCGCCGACTTCCCGCGTCAGGGGCCGATCCCCGACTTCATCCAGGCGCTGGAGATTCCGAACCTGCGCAACCCCGGCACGGTCGCCCACATGACGCTCAAGCTGCCCGGCCTGGAGCCGCCTGCCCGCGTGCTGCTGACCCACTGGCCGGGCGGCAACAACAACGCCTGGGCTCTCCCGATCGCACCGCTGGGGGGCGACTCCGCGGTGGTCCTCTACTGGAACGAGAAACCGCTCGCCCCCGGCAAGAAGCGCGAGTTCGGGTTTGCCTACGGGCTCGGGACCGTGGCGAGCAGCGAGCCGGCCGGCAAGCTCGGCGTCACCCTGGGCGGGTCGTTCGAGCCGGGCGAGCAGTTCACCATCACCGCCTACGTCCAGAACCCGACGCGCGGCCAGACGCTGACGCTCGACCTGCCGAAGGGACTCGAGCGCGTCGAGGGCGACCAGACGATGCCCGTCCCGCCCGCGGCCGGCGGCAAGGACCAGACCAGCCTCGTCACATGGAAGGCGAAGGTGCTGGAGACCGGCGTGTTCCCGCTGCGGGTCCACTCGAACAATGGCCTGTCGCAGAGCAAGACGATCACCATCGCCCGCCCCGACGCGCCGACGAGCGGCCGGCTCCTCGTCGAACTCGACGGCGGGTTCGAGCCGGGGCAGGTCTTCGCGGTCCGCGGCACCGTCACCGCGCCGACGGCCGGGCAGACGCTCACCCTCAAGCTGCCCGCCGGGCTGGACCGAGTCGAGGGCGACGCAACCCAGACGGTTCCGGCGCCAGGGGGCGACACGGACGGCGCCAGTACAGTAACATGGAAGGTGCGCGTCGGCACGCCGGGCAAATTCCCGGTCCGCGTCGAGTCGAGTACCGGCGTCGCCCGGACAAAGACGCTCACCATCGTCCGGCCCGACGTGGGGGCCGGACGCTTCCGGCTGGCGCTGGTCGGCGACTTCAGTCCCGGCAAGGAGTTCGCGGTCCGCGCCGAGGTGTCCGAGCCGGTTGAGGGGCAGACGTTGCGGCTGGAGCTGCCGGCCGGGCTGACGCGGACCGAGGGGGCGGAGGTGCAGCAGGTGGCGCCGGCGCCGCCGGGCGCCTTCAGCCCAGTCCGGTGGAAGGTGAAGGTGGGGCAGGCGGGCAAATACCCGCTGCGCGTCGCGTCGAGTACGGGCGTGGTCCAGAAGAAAACGCTGACGATCGAGCGGCCCGACGACACCGCCGGCCGGTTCGCGCTGGAACTGTCCGGCGCAATCGCCCCGGGCAAGGAGTTCACCCTGACGGCGAAGGTGAACAATCCCGTGGCTGGACAGCGGCTCACGCTGTCGCTGTCCAGGGAGTTGCAGCTGGCGGCGGACGAGTTGACGCAGGAGGTGCCTTCGTTCCCGGCCGGCGTTCAGGGGACGAGCCTCGTCCACTGGCGGCTGCGCGTCCTGGACAGGGGGACACTGCGACTGCGCGTCGCGTCCACGACCGGAGTGGCCCGGACCAAGACGCTGGCGATCACCGAGGTGGCGGGCGACGGGGGGCAAATATTCGGGCGGTGACCGTGCCGCGATTGTCGTTTCGCCCGCGCGGCGCCGAATTTACTGGACAGGGTGTGCGGCGGCCCCTTTTAATAGGGTGAATAGTCTCCGCGGCAGAGGCTATCACCGCCGGGAGAAGGTTGAGGGACGTCGATGTCCTTTCGTTTATTCATCTGGTACTGTGCGCTATGCGGCGGATGGGCAGCCTTCATCGGGTGGGCTCTCGGCCGGATGGCCTCACCGAACGCCCTGACCAGCCCGGTCGGCAGTGCCGGCATCAAGGGCATGTGGCTCGGCATCATGATTGCCCTGGGCCTGAGTTTGGTCGATACCCTCTGGAGCCTCTCCCTCCGGCAGTTCGGGCAGATCGTTCAGCGCGTTGGCGTGGCTATCCTCGTCGGGTGCGTTGGCGGCCTCCTCGGCGGCATCATCGGGCAGGCGCTATACGGCTATTCCCGGATCTTTTTCGTCTTCGGCTGGACCCTGACCGGCCTTCTCGTCGGCACCTCGATCGGCGTTTACGAGGTGCTTTCCAGCGTGGTCCGGCAGCAGGACGTCGCGGGCGCGCGCAAGAAGCTGATCAAGGGACTCGTTGGCGGGACCGTGGGCGGCGTCCTCGGGGGCATCCTGGCAATGCTCCTCGGCGGTGCTCTTCCCGTTCTCCTCAAGGCGAAGGATCCGGACCTGTTGTGGAGCCCGACCTCGTGGGGATTCGTCGCCCTGGGGATGTGCATCGGGCTGCTGATCGGGCTGGCCCAGGTCATGCTCAAGGAAGCCTGGCTGCGGATCGAGCAGGGGCGCCGGGTTGGCCGCGAGATGATCGTCGGCAAGGACCAAATCACGATCGGCCGGGCCGAGTCGTGCGACCTGGGGCTGTTCGGGGACAACCAGATCGAGAAGCTGCACGCCCGGATTGTCCAGCAGGGCAATCGCTACTTCGTCGAAGATACGGGCTCGTCGGGCGGGACGTACGTCAACGAGCAGCGCATCTTCGGCCCGACGCCGCTGCAATCGGGCGACAAGATCCGGGTGGGCGGCCACGTCCTGAGCTTCGGCGAGCGCCAGAAACGCTCGAACGGCTAGCCTTGAGCAGGTTCAAGGAGGATGGTACGCAACAGGTTCTTGTAAAGCCCACGGGTCGCGTCCCGTGGGCCAGGTTCCTGACGCTTCGCCCACGGGACGCCACTTGTGGGCTTTGCAGACCCTTCCCTCCACCAGGGGGAGGGGGAAGGCCCGAACGATCCGGCAAGCGGAGGGTGCGCCCCCTCCCTGCTCACCAGCCCTGTAACGAACGCCCCCTGCGAGGACACCAGACGACGGCGCAGGCCGCGCAACTTTGAAGAAGGTAACCATGCCGCAAGTCATTCGCTGTCCGAACGCGAGATGTCAGCAGACGATGCAGGTGCCCGATAACGCGGCCGGCAAGGGCGTCCGCTGTCCGAAGTGTCAGACTCCGTTCACCGTCCCGCCGCCCGAACTCGTCGGTGCTGCCAGCGCTTCCGGGCGTGGCGTGGCGGCCGCGGCCGCCGCCGGTCCTGGCTCGCGGCCGTCCGTCAACTTGCCGCCGGTCCCGCCCGCGCCGGCCCCCAGCGCCGGCGGCACGACCTGCCCGTCATGCGGGTCACAGCTGCTGCCCGGTGCTATCGCGTGCATGGACTGCGGGTTCCTCCTTCAGGGCGACCAGTCCACCGCCGAGCCGGAAACGCCGCCCGCCCTCTGCACCAACCCGGCGTGCGGTGTCGCCAACCCGCCCGGCGAGCGCAACTGCCAGCGCTGCGGCACCCCCCTGCCGGTGGCCGCCGGGACGATGATCCACGGCCGCTACCGCCTGGACAAACTCCTCGCGATGGGCGGGTTCGGCGCCGTCTACAAGGCGACCGATACCAAGACGAACCGTGAGGTCGCGATCAAGGACATGATCAGCGGCGACCCGCAGGAGTTCGCCATCCGCCTCAACTTCTTCCGTCGCGAGGCCGACATCCTCAAGATGCTCGAGCCGGTTCCAATCGTCCCGCGCGTCTTCGACTTCATCCACCAGGGGCAGACGGCCCATCTGGTGATCGAGTTCATCCGCGGCACCGACCTGCTCAAGCTGATGGAGTCGCGCAACAACCAGGCGTTCCCGATCCCGCTCGTCATCGAGTGGGCCAAGGCGATCTGCGACGTCCTGGAGCACATGCACCGCCAGTCGCCGCCGCTGATCCACCGCGACCTGAAGCCGGACAACATCATGCTCCTGGAGGACCAGCGGTCGATCAAGATGATCGACTTCGGAACGGCCCGCGATCTGGGCAAGACGGTCAAGGAGCGCATGGCCGGCAAGACGCGCGTCTACACCGAGGGGTACGCCCCGCCTGAGCAGATCGTCGGCAAGCCGGAGCCGCGCAGCGACCTGTTTGCCCTGGCCGCCACCCTCTACCACCTGGCGACCGGCAAGGCGCCCGAGGGGTTCTACACGGCCAAGGAACTGGAGCAGCAACTCGGCGACCCGGCGTCGCCGCTGCCGCAGCAGTTCCGGTGGTTCTTCGAGGTAATCAAGGTCAACATGGCCGAGGACGTGAACGATCGGTACTTCTCGGCCAAGGAGATCAAGCAAGACCTGGACCGGCAGCGCGTCACCAAGGAACAGCCGTGCCCAAAGTGCAAGACGCCGAACAAGGTGCGGACCCCGTACTGCGTCAAGTGCGCCGCCGCGCTGACCGACGTTGAGCTGCTGTGCGGCAGCTGCGGCAGGAACAACCGCATGGGCAGCCGGTTCTGCATCTACTGCGGCAACCGGGTCCGCTAGAACAAATGGGAGGGTGTGAGAGGAAAGGCTCTGTCCAAAGCCCACGGGTGGCGTCTCGTGGGCGAAGCGTCGGCGACTTCGCCCACGGGACGCCATCCGTGGGCTTTGGAGAGGGCTTCTCTCACCCTCTTGCCCTTGCACCAGGAATGCTACCCCGGCGGCCCCGCCCGGCCCGGAAAGAACCCGAACCCGGACGGCGAGCCGTGGACCGCCCCTTCTGACGCCAGGGCCTCCGCCCGACCGCGTGGGAAAGATCCCTGCGGTCGCGGCCGAGCGCCCCCACCAAGGATCCCGAGTACCCATGGCACCGAATGCCCCGGACCCGACCCCCCCGAAAGCTGGCGGCCTGTGGGCCCGACTCTTCGGCATGAACGCGAAGAAACCGGAAGCGAAATCCGACGCCACCCCGGACGTCGCTCCCTCCGCCCCCGCCGACAACGGCGCTGCGGCCGTCGCGGCCGCGCCTTCCCCGGCCCCGGAGCTTTCTCCACCGCCGACTGCCGAGCCAGTCCTGGAAGCCGTACCGGAATCGCTCGCGCCGGCCCCGGCCGCCCCCCTCCCCTTCGAGGGATGCGGCGACGTGGCAGAAGCAGCGCACGAACCGGAACCCATCTCCGCCACCGAGGAATCGGCCGCCGTGGCCGAAGCTCAACCGCCCTTCGTCGCCGAGGTGCCGCCGCTCGCCGAGGCGGCCCCGGCCCCGGAAGCCGTTCCCGTGGTCGAGGCAGTCGTCGCTCCCGTTGCCGCGCCGGCGTCCGCGCCTGCGGCCCCGCAATTCTGTCCGGTTTGCCAGTCGCCGCGCAAGGGGTCGCAGACGTACTGCGACGATTGCGGCTGCGTGTTCCCGTCCCAACCTCGGGCTGCTGGAGGCTCCGTCGCGACCATGTCCACTCCGACCCCCGCCGCCCCGCCTGCCCGCCTCCAGGATCGCTATGAGCTGGTCGAGCAGATCGCGGAGCGCGGCAACGTCACCCGCTTCCGCGCCATCGACCACGGCGCCGGCGGCCGGGCCGTGGTGATCGTTCGCGGCGCCCTGCCGGAGATGGCCGAGGTTCTCCTGCTCGAGGATGAGGTGCCCGTGGCCGCCGCGGTCGAGGAGGACGAGTTCATACCAACCTTCGATACCCCGGCTGCCGCCCCGGTCGCCGAGATCCAGCCGGTCAGCGCCTCGTGGCCGAGCGTCGGCTGGGAGCTGGCTCTGCTGGAGAAGGCGCACCACCCGACCCTGCCGGCGGTGCTCGACACCTTCGCCGACGGGACTTACGAGTACCTTGTCGAGGACTGCCCGGAGGGCGCCAGCCTGTGGGACGCCTGGAGCGACCCGGACCTGGATGCGTCCGAGCGGTACGGCTGGCTCAAACAGGTGGCGGAGGGGATGGACGCCCTGCACGGGGCCGGCGCCATCCTGGAGGGATTCCGCCCGAATCTCGTCAAGGTGATCGGGCCGCGCCAGGCGATGATCTGCGACCTGTCCGACCTGCTGCCGCTGCCGGTGCCGCCCGGCACCCCGCTGCGCGGCAGCCTGTACACCGCTCCCGAGCTGATCCAGAATCCCGAGCACGCCGACGCCCGGGCGGACCTGTACAGCTTCGGCGCCGCCATCTACTGCCTGGAGTACACCGGACACGATCTGGAGGAGAAGGATTTCGAGGCGCCATACACGCCCAAGAAGATCACCGACCGCTTCCCCGACGTCAACCCGACCTTCTTCCGCCTGCTCCTCAAGACGTTCAACCGCGACCTGAACGCACGCTTCCCGACGGACGAGGCGGGGCGGACCGACCCGACCGGGTTCGCCGAGCTGATCCGCACCCTGGACGCGGTCGGACGCAGCTTCGACAACGCCCGGCTGGACATCGCCGCGTGGGCGACGACGGGCATGGTGCGGACCGGCAACGAGGACGCCTTCGGGCTGCTGCAGGCGGTCGAGTGGCGCCAGGACGACCTGTGGGAGTACGCAGTCATCCTGCTGTGCGACGGCATGGGCGGCTACGAGGCGGGCGAGGTGGCGGCGGCGATGTGCGTCTCGTCCCTGCGCACCTACCTCCTCCAGCAGTCGATGTTCGCGGCCCTGGCCGGCAAGGAACCGCCCGAGCCAGGCGTGTTCAACGTCGAGGCATGCAGGAAGACCCTCAAGGAGGCGCTGCGTTACGCCAACAAGGAGGTCCACACGGCGGCACGCAAGCCGGGCCGCGGGCGGCGCGGCATGGGGTGTACGGCGGAGGCGGTCTACGTGGACGGCCGTAACATCGTCGTCGGTCACGTCGGCGATAGCCGTACCTATCACCTGTCGAGCGGCCGCCTGGTGCAGCTGACGCGCGACCAGACGCTGGTGAACCGGCTCGTCGAACTCGGCCAGTTGACCGAGGAGGAGGCCGAGGACCACCCGCGCAAGAACGAGTTGCAGCAGGCGATCGGCGGCCAGCCGGACGTCGAGCCCGGACTGTACTCGGCACGGCTGAAGCGCGGCGACTGGATCCTGGTGTGCTCCGACGGGCTGACGAACCACGTCCCGACCAAGGATCTGGAGAAGATGCTGCTGCGCGAGACGGCCGGCTCCGCCGAGGAGGCGGCTCGGCGCCTGCTCAACCTCGTTAATCTGCGCGGCGCGACCGACAACGCCACCATCGTCGTCATCCGCGCGACGTGACAGGCTGTGCAAAGCCCACGGGCGGCGGCCCGTGGGCTTTACAGGGAACCAACGTGTTTGTGACTGTGTGACGGGTAGTGTCGGGCGCGAATCCGTATCATGCCGGGATGGGGCGCTTCTGGGCGGTCGGTGTCGGGCCGGGTGATCCAGACCTGTTGACTGTCAAGGCGGTCGAGGTCATTCGCCGTGCGCACGTCCTGTACCACGCCGGCCCACGGTTTGACGAGGGCCGGGCCTGGCAGGTCATCCGCCACCTCGTTCACCCCAAACAGCAGGTTCGCCTACTCCTGAACGAGCCGATGCGCGCCGCCAGCGCCCGCGGGGATCGCTCGGCCTACCGCTCCGCCACGGAGCAAATCGCAATCGACTGCCGCGCCGGGCTCGACGTCGCCCTTGTCACGGAAGGCGATCCGACACTCTACAGTACCGCCTCCTACATCTGGGAGCTGCTGCGTGAGCTGTACCCGGACGTGCCGGTTGACGTCATCCCGGGAATCACCTCGATCGCGGCGGCGGCGGCGCGCGTCGGCTGGCCGCTGGCGCAGCGCGGGGAAACGGTCGCCATCCTTCCGGCGGGGTATCGGCGCGACGAGTTGCGGCCGATCCTGGAACAATTCTCGACCGTGTGTCTCCTCAAGGTGGCGCAGGCGCTCCCTGACCTGACCGAGGCGCTTGCCCAGCTCCCCGACGGGGGCGCGGCCGTCTACGCGGAGAATGTGGCGACCGCCGACGAGTGGATCAGCCACGACCTGGCAACAGCTGCGGGTCGCGACGCATACTTTGCCCTCATCCTCGTGCGGCGCGGGGCGAGCCCGCCGGCAACTCCTGAATCGACGGGCTCGCCCTGCGTCGCTCCCGGTGCAGGCAAACTGTGGGTCGTCGGCCTGGGACCGGGCGATCCGACGTTGCTCACGCCGCAGGCCCGGGAGGCGCTGCGGTCCGTCGAGGTCGTCGTCGGCTACGACGCCTATCTCGACGCGCTGCGCCCGCTCGCGCTGCCGGGTGAGTTTCGGGGCAGTCCGATCGGGGCCGAGGCGGAGCGCGCGCGGCTCGCGCTCGACCTGGCCACGGCCGGTCGGCGCGTGGCGCTGGTGTCGTCGGGTGACGCTGGCGTTTACGGCATGGCGAGTCTGGTGCTCGAAACGGCGGAGGCAATCCCGGAGGTGGAGGTCGAAATCGTGCCGGGCGTAACCGCGGCGCTGGCGGCGGCAGCGCTGCTGGGGGCGCCGCTCGGCCACGATTTCGCCTGCGTCAGCCTGAGCGATCTGCTAACGCCGTGGACTGTCATCACGCGGCGACTGGACGCGGCCGGTCAGGGGGATTTCGTCGTCGCCCTGTACAACCCGGTCAGCCGCAAGCGCACCTGGCAGCTGCCGCAGGCGCGCGACATCCTGCTCCGCCATCGCGGGCCGGGAACTCCGGTGGGCGTGATCGATCGGGCCTTCCGCGCCGGCCAGCGCGTCCGGCTGACGACGCTGGGGGAGTTATCAGGTGAGGGGCTTGGCATGGAGACGGTCGTCATCGTCGGCAGCAGCACGACGCGGATCCTCCGCGGACGGATGGTGACGCCGCGCGGGTACGGGGACCGGGCATGACAGGGCGCAGCGACCCGGGTCGGCGCATCCTGGAAGAGAGCTTCGCGCGCATCGAGCGCGAACTCGGTCCGCTGCCGCTGCCGCCGTGGGCGTTCGCGGTGGTGCGGCGGATGATCCATGCCAGCGCGGATTTCGACTTCACGCACCTGCTGCGGTACAGTCGCAACTTCGAGGAGGCGGCCCGACGCGCGTTCGTCGCAGGCGCCCCCGTCGTCACCGACACCGAGATGGTCCTCATCGGCGTGCGCGGAGCGCTGGCGAGCGCGCCGGGCCAGGAGCCGGTGTGTTACCTCAACGACCCGGAGACGGCTCCTCTCGCCGCCCGTACCGGACTGACGCGCTCGGCGGCGGCGATGCGCCTGGCAGCGCGGCGGCACGCGGCCCCGGTGCTGGCGATCGGCAACGCCCCCACCGCCCTCGACGAGGCGCTACGCCTGGTCGAGGAGGAAGGCTGGCGACCGGCGGCAATCGTCGGTATCCCGGTCGGATTCGTCGGCGTGGTGGAGGCGAAGGAGCGCTTGCTCGGGCAGACCCAGGTGCCGTACCTTACCTGTGTCGGCCGCAAGGGCGGGTCGGCGGTGACGGCGGCGGCGGTCAACGCGCTGATCGAGGTGTTCCGGCCGTGACGAGTGACGACCGTGAGAGACTGTGGGGGGAGCTGGAGGGGCAGGCGGCGCGCCTGCTGGAGCACCCCCGGGATCTCGATCCGCGCGCAACGATCCGCGCCTACGGCTCGCTCTGGCGGCTCTGGCACTACCCGCCCTTCGCTGCGCAGGTGACGTGGACCGTCCTGACGCCTGGCCGAAAGGCTCCGCCGGGTGCCCCTCCACTGGTGCGCGAAGTAACGTGGGACCGCCGGCGCGACCACGACAAGCTGTTTGACCCCGCGGCCGCCAGTCCGTCCCCCAACCCGGCCATGCAGGTCCGCGATGCTTACCTGCCTGCCGACCAGCTGCAGCGCCTGGTGCAAGAGGGCGCGCGGCTGGCGGTGCCGCTGATCGTGTTCGTCCGGGCCGCCCCGCTCGACGAGGAGGTCTTCGGGCTGGAGACTTACGAGGTGTCGCCGTTCGTCCGGGTGCAGTGGTGGGGCGACGGGCCGCCGCCGTGGCGGCATTTCACGGACTGGGTCACGGGCGTGCGCGCGTTCCTGCTGCGCCAACTGGAGGAGGCGGGTTGATCCGATGGCCCGTCCGCCACACCGAATCGTTCGCGGTCATACCGTCGCGCCGCGCGACACGAAGGGCACGCGCGAGGGCTTCACTACCGGCACGGCTGCCGCCGCCGCGACGAAGGCTGCGTGCCTGGTGCTCCTCGATCGGGGCTGGCCGGAGGCGGTCGAGGTCGCCCTTCCCATCGGCCGGACGCTCACCGTTCGCATCAATGCCCTGGAATGGGACGGAGAGGCGGCGACGGCCGGCGTGGTCAAGGACGCGGGCGACGACCCGGACGTAACGCACGGGGCCGAGATCTTCGCCACGGTGCGCCGGGTGGAGGAACCGGGCATTCACCTCAAGGGCGGCGTCGGCGTCGGCGTCGTCACCCGGCCGGGGCTGGAGCTGCCCGTCGGCGGTCCGGCGATCAACCCCGTGCCGCAGCGCATGATCCGCCAGAGCGTCGTCGAAACGCTGGGCACCGACCGCCCCGACCCGGGCGTTGAGGTGACGGTCAGCGTGCCCAACGGGGCGGAGCTGGCCCGCCGCACCTTCAACGCGCGACTCGGCATCGTTGGCGGGATCTCGATCCTCGGCACCACCGGCATCGTGCGGGCGATGTCCACGGCCGCCTGGCGCGCTTCCGTGGTGCAGGCCATCGACGTCGCGGCGGCGAACAGCGTCGCCCACATCGTCCTGAGCACCGGCGGCCGCACCGAGCGCTTCGCGCAGGCGCTGTACCCCGAGCTGCCCGAGATGGCCTTCGTCGAGATGGGCATCTTCACCGGCGATTGCCTGCGCCGCGCCGCCGAGCGCGGCGTCCCGCGCGTGTCGGTGTGCGCGATGATCGGCAAGCTGTCGAAGATTGCCGCGGGCAAGATGCAGACGCACGTTGCCGGCAATCAGGTCGATTGCCCGTTCCTGGCCCGCGTCGCGCGCGACCTCGGCGCTGCCGAGGATCTCGCGGCGGCGGTCGAGGCGGCCAACACCGCGCGCCACATGCAGGAGCTGATCGAAACGGCCGGCCTCACGCCGTTTTTCGGCCGCCTGTGCGAGCTGGCGGCGGCGCAGTGTGCCGCGGTCGTGGCCGGAAGGCTGGCGGTGGATGTCGTGCTGTTCGACTTCGACGGTCGCACTCTGGGAGCGGCGCGGGCATGAGCGCACCGATCCATGTCATCGGCATCGGCGCGGACGGCCGCGCGGGGTTGCGGTCCGACCAGGTCGAGCGCATCGTGAGCGCCGACTTCCTCGCGGGCGGGGCGCGGCACCTGGACTACTTCCCCGAGACGCGCGGCACGCGGTTCGCGATCCGCGACAACATTCGCGAGCTGGTCGCCGCGCTGACGGGGCGATACGAGCGGCAGCGCTGCGTGGTCCTGGCGTCCGGCGACCCGCTATTTTTCGGCGTCGGGAAACGACTCGCCGAATCCCTGGGGCGGGCTCACGTCCGGTTCGAGCCGGCGCTGAGCAGCATGCAGCTGGCCTTCGCCCGCGCCGGGCTGGCGTGGGACAGCGCGGCCCTCGCGAGCATTCATGGCCGCGACCTGCGGGCGACCCTGCTTCCACTCCTCGGGAAGGGACTCATCGGGCTGTTCACGCACGACGGTGACACCCCGGCTGCCGTCGCACGCTTCTTTCTGGAACGCGACGCACCCGCTTATCAGGCCATCGTCGGCGAGAACCTCGGCGCGGCGGACGAGCGCGTCACGCACTGGGCGACGTTGCGCGAACTCGCCGGGCAACAGTTCGCGCCGCTGAACTACCTGATCCTCTCGCAGCGCACCTCCCCCGAGCACTCAAAAGAGATCGAACGCCACCGCGCTCTGGTGCCGGGTGCTCCGGACGAGGCGTTCGCTCGCCCGGAAGACGGCCCCGAGGTCATGACGCGGCAGGAGGTGCGCGCGGTGGCGCTCGCCAAACTCCTCCGGCCCACGCAGCCGGGCGACACAGTCTGGGACATCGGGGCGGGGCTCGGGACGGTCGCGGTGGAACTCGCCGTCCTGCGGCCGGACGTGGAGGTGATCGCGGTCGAGCGCGATGCGGCCCGCGCCGCCTACCTGCGGCAGAACCGGGAGCGCTTCGGCGCCTACAATATCCGCCTCATCGAGGGCGCCGCCCCGGAGTGCATCGCGGAAGAGGCCGAGCCGCCTCGACTGGTCTTCGTGGGCGGATCCGCAGGCCGCCTGGCCGCACTCCTGACTTTCGTTGCCGAGCGGTTGCGTGAGGGCGGCCGACTGGTGGCGAGCTTCGTCACCCTGGAGCATCTCGCGCTGGCACTGGAGCATGTCCGCCGGCTGGGGTGGCAGTTCGAGGTGACGGAACTGCATGTCGCGCGCAGCGACAGGCTCGCCGGCTTGACGGGACTGAAGCCGCTGCGCGGCGTCTTCCTGCTCGCAGCGAATAAACCGGAGCAGGGCAGCCCCGTTCCGGTTCCTTGACTCCACCCACGGGACGCCGTAGCATCCGAGCAGGCGCCTTTCCTGGCCGGAGCGAACGTGATGCCCCACCCCACCCAGATGTCGGCCGCCGACACCGCGCTCCTGGTGATCGACGTGCAGGAGAAGCTCGTCCCGAAGATCCTCCACGCGACGGCCGTGGTGCGCAACACCGCCTTCCTGATCGACGCCGCCCGCCTGCTGAACATGCCGGTCGCGGCCACCGAGCAGTACCCGCGCGGGCTCGGCCCAACCGTGCCCGAGCTGGCCTGGCGTCTGCCGGAGCGGCCGGACAAGACCGCGTTCAGCTGCTGCGTGGTCGCGTCGGTCGTGGACGGCTTTCGCGCCGCCGCCCGCCCGAAGGTGGTGCTGGCCGGGATCGAGACGCACGTCTGTATCCTGAACACCGCCCTCGATTTGTTGGCGCTCGACTTTCGCGTCTACCTCGCCGTCGATGCCGTCGGCAGCCGCTACGCCGTCGATCACGACGTTGCGTTGCGCCGCCTGGAGCAGGCGGGGGCGATCCTCGTGACGGCTGAAACGGCCGCGTTCGAGTGGGTCGGCGGGGCCGGCCACCCGCAGTTCAAACCGATCAGCGCGCTCATCCAGGAGCGCATGAAGGCCATGAGCTGACGAACCCTCTTCCGCCCCTCGCCCACCAGGGGCGAGGGAAGAAGCAGCGAAGGAGCAACCCATGTCTCTCCCCGGCCAGCTGAATCTCTCGCCGCGCCTGCTCCTCGGTCCGGGGCCGAGCGACGCCCACCCGCGCGTGCTGAGCGTCATGGCTACCCCACTACTCGGCCACCTCGATCCGCAGTTCCTGCAGGTACTCGACGAAACCCAGTTGCTCCTCCGCCAGGTGTTCCAGACACGCAACGCGCTCACCCTTACCGTCAGCGGCACCGGCATGGCCGGGATGGAGGCGTGCCTCGTCAACCTGATCGAGCCCGGCGACCGCGTGGTCGTGTGCGTCGCCGGCTTCTTCGGCGGGCGCCTGGTCGAGGTCGCGGGCCGGGCCGGCGCCGCGGTCACCGCGATCGAACGTCCCTGGGGCGAGGTGTTCGGACTGGACCAGATCCGCGACGCGCTGACGAAGGTTCGCCCGAAGGTACTCGCCGTCGTCCACGCCGAAACCTCGACCGGCGCCTGGCAGCCGCTCGAAGGACTCGGCGCCCTCTGCCGCGAGTTCGACACGCTGCTCGTTGTGGACGCGGTCACATCCCTGGGTTGCATCCCGGTGGCGCTGGACGAGTGGGGCATCGATGCGGCTTACAGCTGCTCGCAGAAGGGGCTGAGCTGCCCGCCCGGCCTGGCCCCGGTGTCGTTCAGCCCGCGGGCGGTCGAGGCGATCCAGCGCCGCCAGACGAAGGTGCAGAGCTGGTATCTGGACATGACGCTGCTCGCCCGCTACTGGGGCGAGGAACGGATGTACCACCACACCGCGCCCATCACGATGACCTACGCCATCCGCGAAGGGCTGCGGCTGGTCGTGGAAGAAGGGCTGCAAACGCGCTGGGACCGCCACCGCCGCAACCACCTGGCGCTCAAGGCCGGCCTGATCGCACTGGGGCTGACCAGCACCGCGGCCGAGGGGCACCAGTTGCCGCAGCTCAACGCGGTACGCCTCCCGGCGGGCGTGGATGATGCGGCCGGGCGCAGGCATCTGCTGAACACGTTCGGCATCGAGGTCGGCGGCGGTCTGGGCGAGTTCAAGGGCAAGGCGTGGCGGATCGGGCTGATGGGCTACAATTCGCGCCCCGGGGTGGTGCTGGAGCTGCTGGGAGCGCTCGAACAGTGCCTGCACACCCAGGGAGTGAAGATCAATCCGGGCGCCGGCGTCGCGTCGGCCAACGCGGTGTATGCGGGCCGCTGACCGTTCCTGAGGTCGTTCCAATGTTCCCCATCACCCGCCTCCGCCGCCTCCGTCATCATCCGGTCGTTCGCGATCTGGTGCGCGAAACGACGCTCACCGTTCACGACCTGATCCTGCCGCTCTTCGTCCGTCCCGGGCGCGGCATCAGGAAGGAGATCGCGTCCATGCCGGGCAATTATCAGCTCAGCGTGGACCGGCTCGTCGAGGAGGTCGGCGCGGCGGCGGACCTGGGCGTCAGGGCGTTCATCCTCTTCGGCATCCCCGAGTACAAGGACGCGACCGGGTCGAGCGCCGCGGCCGAGGACGGTATCGTCCAGCAGTCCCTCCGGGCGCTGCGCGAAACCTTCAAGGACCAGGTGCTGCTGATCACCGACGAGTGCTTCTGCGAGTACACCGACCACGGACATTGCGGCGTGCTGAGCGAGTACGGCGGCCGCACCGACGTGGACAACGATGCGACGCTGCCGCTGCTGGCCCAGCAGTGCGTCAGCCACGCCCGGGCTGGTGCCGACCTGGTGGCGCCGAGCGGCATGATGGACGGCATGGTCGGGGCAATCCGGGCCGGGCTGGACGAGGCCGGGTTCCGCTGGCTGCCGATCATGAGTTATGCGGCCAAGTACGCCTCCGGCTTCTACGGCCCGTTCCGCGACGCCGCCGAATCGCCGCCGCAGTTCGGCGACCGCAGCGGCTACCAGATGGACCCGGCCAACGGCGCCGAGGCGCTGCGCGAGGTGGCCCTCGATCTCGAAGAAGGGGCCGACCTCGTCATGGTCAAGCCGGCCCTCGCGTACCTGGACATCATCCGCCGCGTCAAGGACCGCTTCGGCGTGCCGGTAGCGGCGTACAACGTCAGCGGCGAGTTCGCGATGGTCAAGGCGGCCGCCCAGAAGGGGTGGCTCGACGAGCGCCGCGTGGCCCTGGAGATCCTCACCGGCATCAAGCGGGCCGGGGCGGACATGATCCTCACCTACTTCGCGCGCGACGCCGCCCGCTGGCTGAAGTAAGCAGCCGGAGGCGGTTGGGGAGCGCGTTTCTCCCCACTCCCCCCCGGAAGGTGCGGGGAGAAGAACTGAACACCATCACCCGGATCGTGTATGAGGACGGTCCGGGGTTGCGCCGCGCTCCATCCCGGACCTGACCCCGAATCGCACTGGAGACGTGCCATGATCCGTAGTTTCTGGGCTGCTATCCTTGCCTGCACCCTGGCCGCCGTCCCCGGCGTCCTGACGCTCGCCCTCGCCGGGCAGCCGAAGACCGTGGACGAGGGAGACGGCCTCGTCCTGCTTCTGCGCAAGCGCATCCCGTCGAAGGTGGCGAGAGACGCATACGACGCGATCGTCTGGAAGGAGAAGTGGGAGCCGAAGCGGACGGCGGTTATCATCTGCGACATGTGGGACTCGCACCACTCGCTCAACGCCGCTCGCCGCGTGCAGGAGATCGCCCCGCGCATGAACCAGGTGCTGGAGAAGGCACGCGGGCTCGGGATGCTGATCGTCCATGCCCCGAGCGGCTGCATGGCCGCCTACAAGGATCACCCGGGCCGCAAGCTCGCCCAGGCCGCCCCGCCCGCTGCCAACCTGCCCAGGGACATCGGCAAGTGGTGCTACAAGATCCCGACCGAGGAGAAGGGCATCTACCCGGTCGATCAGACCGACGGCGGCGACGACAGCGCGGCGCGCGCGCAGGCCGCGTGGCAGGCGCAGCTCAAGGCGATGGGCCGCAAGCCGAACGCGCCGTGGCTGACCCAGATCGACGTGCTGAAGATCCGCGATGGCGACGCCATCAGCGACTCGGGCGTCGAGATCTGGAACCTGCTGGAGCAGCGTGGCATCAAGAACGTCATCCTGGTCGGCGTCCACACGAACATGTGCGTCCTCGGCCGGCCGTTCGGCCTCCGGCAGCTGGCAAAGAACGGCAAGAACGTCGTGCTGATGCGCGACATGACCGACACGATGTACAACCCGCGCCGCTGGCCATACGTCTCCCACTTCCAGGGGACCGACCTGATCGTGCAGCACATCGAGAAGTTCGTCTGCCCGACGACAACGTCGGACGAGTTGCTCGGCGGCCAGCCGTTCCGGTTCAAGGGGGACGTCCGCCGCCGAGCTGTCGTCGCCATCGCCGAGCCGCTCTACGACACGAAGACGACGCTGCCGCGGTTGGCGTGGTACGTCCTCGACGGGCAACTCGGCCTCGACGTAAAGGTGGTCCACGGGGCGAAGGCCAGCAGCGACCTGCCCGGGTTCGCCGACGCGCTGGCGCAGGCGGACCTGCTCGTGCTGAGCATCCGCCGGCGGGCGCTGCCGGAGAAGGACATGGCGGCGCTCAAGCAGTACCTCGCCGCCGGCAAGCCGCTGCTGGCCATCCGGACGTCCAGTCACGCCTTCGACACGAAGGGCAAGCACCCGGCCGGCCACGTCGAGTGGCCGAGGTTCGACCCGGAGGTGCTGGGCGGTAACTACCACAACCACCACGCGGACGGCCCGGTCACCACCGTGACGAGGGCGGGGGACGCTTCCGACCACGACATCCTGAAAGACGTGAAGCTGCCGTTCACCAGCAAGGCGTCACTGTACAGGACCAGCCCGCTCGCAAAGACGGCGCGGGCGCTGCTGGTGGGAACCATTCCGGGGCAGGCGCCCGAGCCGGTGGCGTGGACGAACAGTTACAAGGGAGCGAAAGTCTTCTACACTGCGCTCGGCCACAGGGAGGATTTCGCCAGCCCGGCGTTCGTCCGGCTGATGTACAACGCGGCCCGCTGGGCGCTGGGGATGCCGCCCGCAGGGGAGCAGCCGCCGCAGTCCCCGGCCGCGACCGGCCGCGGTCGGGTGGCGGCGTTTGCCGATTTTTGACAGGCGGCAAGCGATACCGCAAGATACAATTGTCACTGAGAGCGGGCGCAGCGGGACACTGCGCCCACGGCGGTTCACGACGGGCCGCCCTCTCCAGGCAACATGGCATCCCTGGCGCGGACGGTGCAAGCCCTCACCACGCAATGAGGCGAGCGCCGCAGGAAGCCCCCCGAGCCAACCGGCCCCCCGCAGTCCGGTTCGGAGACCTCGGCGATGACGGAGACCACGCGGCCGGCGCTGCAGGCGATCGGCAAGTACGACCTTCTGGAGCGCGTCGCCGAGGGCGGCATGGGCACGGTGTACCGCGGCCGTAACCGCGACTCCGGCCAGATCGTCGCCGTCAAGGTCGCCCCGCCGCACGTCACCCGCAACCCGGTCCTGCTCAAGCGGTTCGAGCAGGAGTACTCGATCGCCCACGCCCTCGACCATCCGAATATCGTTCGCGCCCTCGACTACGGGTTCCACGAGCAGACGCCGTTCCTGGTGATGGAGTTCGTCGAGGGCGAGTCGCTCGGCCAGCGCATCGAGCGGGCCGGGCGCTTCCCCGAGACGGAGGCGATTCGGCTGATCGCCCAGGTCGCGCAGGGGCTGCACAAGGCGCACAAGCAGAGCATCATCCATCGCGACGTCAAGCCGGACAACATCATGCTCACTCCGGACGGGCAGGCGAAGCTGACCGACCTGGGGCTGGTCAAGGAGATGGACGGGGATCTGAACCTGACCCGGACCGGACGCGGCCTGGGGACACCCCACTTCATGGCCCCGGAGCAGTTCCGCAACGCCAAGAACGCCGACGCCCGCTGCGACATCTACTCGCTGGCCGCCACCCTGTACATGATGGTGACCGGCGAGTTGCCGTTCAAATCGACCGGCCCGCTCGACGCCTGGATGAAGAAGATCAACAACGAACTCGTCCCGCCGCGCCAGCTGGTGCCGGCCCTGTCGGAGCGCGTGGACTGGGCGATCCGGCGGGCCATGGCGCCGGATCCGGCTCAGCGGCCGACCACCTGCCGCGAGTTCGTGGAAGATCTGACCGGCCGCAGCACGCGCCGGATCGCGCCGGTTGAGGGGGCCGGGACGGACGACGCCTGGTATCTCGTTTACAAGGACGAGGAGAACGTCCTGCACACCGTCAAGGGGACGCTGGGGGCGATCCGGCGCTCGCTCAAGGAGGGACTGATGGGCGATGCGAGCAACGTTCGGGCTGGCCGGGGGAAGTCCGGGCCGTTCGAGCCGCTGCGCCAGTACCCGGAGTTCCGCGACATCGTCTTCGCCCTGACCCCAGCCACACCCGCTCCGCTGGGGACGGGAATCCCGCTCGGGCCGACGCCCGCGGGCCGGTCGGCCACGTTGACGCCGACGCCGTCGCCCGCAGCCGCCGACCGTCGCACCCCGCTGGGGAGCGACCCGGCCGTGTCCGCGCGCCCCTCCTCCACGCCGGGGCCGATGATCGACGTCGGCCCGGTGCGGCGACGCGGCGAATGGCTCAAGTGGCTCCTCCTCTTCCTGGTCGCCGCCGCCACCGGGCTACTGAGCTACTACCTGTTCCCGCTCCTTCTGCGCGGGAGACCCTGATCCGCCCTTCCGGATCTCGCTCATGTCGCTCCTGTCCTGCACGCACACTCTCTCCCTCACCAGTCCGGAGCGCCAGCGCCGGGCGCTTTGCAGCGCCCGGCGCTGGCGCTCCGGACTGGTGGGTGATCTCGCTTCTTTCGCGAAAACAGTTGACCTGCCCGCTGGCGCGTCTACCATGAACGGCTGACGGCTTTGGAGGGTTTCCCCACGCGCCTCCTGCCGGGCCGGCCGCCCGGCGGGACTGAGGAGACCGGAGAATACGCCGCCTACCTCGTCGCGAACGCCGTGCCCGTGCGCCGTCCGCGTCGTGCATTCTCCCTCCGCGTTGGTTGGCTACTACCCCTGACGTCCCGTCGGACAACCCAGGTTTCCCGTGGGCGCCTTGCGCTCGCGGCACGGAAAACGCGCCATGAGCAGTCCGCAAACCTCTTTCCAGGCGGGCTCCGGCTCGGCCGCCGCCGAGTCCGACCTGCAAATGCTCGAACACCTGCGCCACGCCCACAAGCAGCTCCGGGCCGAGATCGGCAAGATCATCATCGGCCAGGAGGCTGTGCTCGACCAACTCCTGATGGCGATCTTCTGCCGCGGCCATGCCCTGCTCGTCGGCGTCCCCGGGCTGGCGAAGACGCTCATGGTCAGCACCCTGGCGCAGGCGCTCGACCTGTCGTTCAAGCGCATCCAGTTCACCCCCGACCTGATGCCGACCGACATCACCGGCACCGAGGTCATCCAGGACGACCAGGTCACGCATCAACGGATGTTCAAGTTCCTGCCGGGGCCGATCTTTGCCAACATCGTCCTTGCCGACGAGATCAACCGGACCCCGCCGAAGACGCAGGCCGCCCTGCTGGAGGCGATGCAGGAGCGCAAGGCGAGCATCGGCGGGACCGACTACTCGATGAAGGATCCGTTCTTCGTCCTCGCCACCCAGAACCCGATCGAGCAGGAAGGCACGTACCCGCTGCCGGAGGCCCAGCTCGACCGCTTCCTCTTTCTGATCAAGGTCGAGTATCCGACCGACGCGGAGGAGGAGCAGATCATGCGGCAGGGGACGTCGAACGTCGTGACGACCGTCAGCAAGGTGCTGCACGGCGAGGACATCCTGCGGCTGCAGCAGATCGTGCGGCGGGTGCCGGTGGCGGACCACGTCTTCGCGTTCGCCAAGCGGCTGACGCGGATGAGCCGGCCGAACACACCGGAGGCGGCGCCATTCGTCAACAAGCTGCTGACGTGGGGCGCCGGCCCGCGCGCGAGCATGAACCTGATCCTGGCGGCCAAGGCGCACGCGATCCTGCAGGGCCGGCACCACGTCTCGGCGGACGACGTGGTCGCGGTCGCCGCGCCGATCCTGCGTCATCGGCTGATCACCAACTTCACCGCCCAGAGCGAGGGCGTCTCGGTGGACGACGTTATTCGCCGGTTGCTGCAAATGGTGCCGAAGAACGAGGCGGCGTAGAGTTTTGCCTCCTCACCCCCCTGCCCCCCTCGTGGGGGAGGGGGCCGGGGGGTGAGGGGGACAGAATCCGCGAGGTTTCCGTGGCTGAAACCTACCTGCAACCTGACGTCATTGCCCGCGCCCAGGCGCTGGGCGTCAAGGCGCGCACCGTCGTCGAGGGGCTGCGCGTCGGCGACCACAAGAGCCCGTTCCGCGGGTTCTCCGTCGAGTTCGTCCAGCACCGCGAGTATGTCCCCGGGGACGACACGCGCCACATCGACTGGAAGAGCTACGGCCGGTCCGACCGCTACACGATCAAGCAGTACGAGCAGGAAACGAACTTCGCCGCCCACATCCTCCTCGACGCCAGCCGGTCGATGCTGTACGGCGAGGGCGACACGAACAAGCTCGAATACGCGAAGCTCCTCGCCGCGGCGCTGGCGTACCTCGTCATCCACCAGCGCGATAGCGCCGGACTGGCGATCTTCGACCAGGCGTGGCGCAACGTCCTGCCGCCGAGCGGGCAGCCGGGCCACATCACGACCATCCTGCACGCGCTGGAGAACTGCCGGCCGGCGGAGAAGACGTCCATCGGCCCGCTGCTCCACGACCTGGCGCAGCAGATCCGCCGGCGCGGGCTGGTGTTCGTGATCTCCGATTGCCTGGCCGACGTCGAGCCGCTGCTGAGCGGACTGCAGCACCTGCGGTTCGACGGCCACGAGGTAACCGTCTTCCACGTCCTGCACCCGGACGAAACGACCTTCCCGTTCGACGGCAACGTGAAGTTCGACTACCTTGAAGGACCGGAGCACGTGCTGACGCGACCGCACCTGCTCCGCCCGGCGTACCTGCGTGCCCTGCGTGCGTACCTCGATGAGCTGCAGGTCGGGTGCGAGCGGAATCGGTGCGATTACGTGCGCCTCGACACGGCGCAGCCGCTGGGCGAGGCGCTGGCCGCGTACCTCGCCCGCCGGCTGCGGGTCCGACTCCTTTGACACAAAGCCCACGGGCTGCGGTCCGTGGGCTTGCGAGCACCCATGAACTTCATCGCTCCGTACATGCTCTGGGGTGCGCTGGCGGCGGGAGTGCCGGTCGCGCTGCACTTCTTCTTCCGCAGCCGCTACCGGACCGTCCCGTGGGCGGCGATGAAGTTTCTGCTCGTCAGCGTCGAGCAGACCAGCCGGCGCCTCAAGTTTCAGGAACTGCTTCTGCTTCTCGTTCGCTGCGCGGTCCTGGCGCTGCTCGCCCTGGCCCTCGCGCGGCTGCAGTTCAGCGCCGTCGGCGGGTCGGAGCGGGATGCCGTCGATGCCGTCTTCGTCATCGACACGTCGTTCAGCATGGGCGCCCGCGAGGGCAAGCAGACACGCCTCGATCTGGCGAAGAAGGCCGCCCTGGCCGTCCTCAAGCAGCTGCCGCGCAACTCGACCATCCAGGTCGTCACCTGCTCCGACCGGGCGGTTCTGGTCGGCCCGCCCGATGCGCGCGACCGCGACCAGGCCGCCGTGATCCTCAAGGATCTCGACCTGACCCACCTCGCCTCCGACCTGGCGCCCGGCATCGCGGAGGCGGTCAGCGCCCTGAAGCGCGGGCACGCGGCGAACCAGGAACTGTACGTCTTCAGCGACATGCAGAAGGACGGCTGGGACAAAAACGCCGACCGGCTCAACAAGACGGTGAAGGATCTCAGCGAGACGGCGACGGTCCACCTCGTTCGGTGCGGGACGCAGCAGCCGCGCAACGTTGCGGTCGTCGGCATCGCGCCGCAGTCCGGCATCCCGCGCCCCGGCGAGCGCGTCGGGTTCGCCGTCCTCGTCCGCAACACCGGCGCCGCGGCCGTCAAGAACCTCGCCGTTCGCCTGACCGTGGACGGCAAGCAGCAGGACATCGAGGAGCAGCCGATCGCCGAACTCTCGCCCGGCGAGACGCGCACCGTCACCCTGACGGCGAAGATGGAGAAGGCCGGCCTGCGCGTCCTGACCGCCACCGTCCGGGACGACGACCTCGACGAGGACAACCGCTACGACCAGGTGATCCTGGTGCGCGACCAGCTTCGCGTGCTCGTCGTGGACGGTGCGGCCGACCCGAAGGATCTGCCGCGCTCGTCGGCCTTCCATCTGGAACACGCCCTCGTCCCGGTGAAGGACGAGCAGCGCGCGAAGTATCATGTACGGCTGACGAGTCTGTCGCCGCGCCGCGTCTCCGCCGCCGAACTGAACGTCCACGATGTATGCATTCTTGCCAACGTCGCGCTGGAGCGCGGTGCGAAGGGCGGAGGAGAGGCGCCGCCGAGCGACTTCGTCGAGCAGTTGGGGCCGTTCGTGCGCCGCGGCAACGGGCTGATTATCTTCGGCGGCGACAACGTGGCGCCGGAGGCGTACAACCGCATCCTGGGCCAGCGCCTGAACCTGCTGCCGGCGAAGGTCGCCGGGCTCTCCGCGTTTGGCGACGAAAACTTCGTGCTCCTCGACCGCGGCAGCATCACCGGCCCGGCGTTCCTGCGCTTCCGCGAGGACGAGGATTTCAAGGGCATCAGCTTCGTGCCGATCCTCAGGACGCTCCAGCTCGACGAACCGGCCCGGGAGGCGAAGAAGGAAACCGGCGGGCGGGTGCTGATGCGCTACACCAACGGTAAGCCGGCGCTGGTGTCGCGCACGGTCGGCGCGGGTGAGGTGCTGCTGGTCGCGACGAGTGCCGGGCCGGAGTGGAAACGCGACACCCGGCTGCCGTCGTGGAACTGGCTATTCGAGTGGCAGGCCGGCTACCTGCCGCTGGTCGAGGCGTTCCTCAACCATCTCCAGGACCGACTCGGGCAATCGCACAACTTCACGGCCGGCAAGATGCTGGACTGGCACCCGACGCCGGACCCGCTCGCGGCCCCGCGGCCGGCGACACCCGACGGCGCGGCCGCGCAGGTGGACGATACGCGCGCCTACTTCCTGATCCACCCGCCGACAAGGCCCGGCGCGGAGGCGCGGCGTGAACCGCTGGGCCGGCCGGAAATGGTGCAGGGGCGGCCGGTCGTGACGGCGGCCGGGATCGACCGCGCCGGCGTGTACCACATCACGGCGGCCGACCGCGGCGCAGGCGCGCCGCTCAAGGCCGGGGCGGTGGAACCGGCGCCGCTGCTGGTGCCGTTCGCGGTCGTACCGGACCTGCGCGAGAGCGCGAACCTGGAAACGCTGCCCGAGCGTGCGCTGAACGAGCGGCTCGGCTTTACGCCGGTCCACATGAACCTCGACGGCCGCGCCAGCGTGGCGGCGGTGACCGAGCGCACCAACCGCGAGTGGACGCGGTGGCTGCTGCTGGCGGTGCTGGGGCTCGCGGTCGGCGAGGCTATCCTCGCCTGGTTCTGCGGGCGCGCGTGGTAGAACCCCGTCGCCGAGCGGGGGGAGAGGTTTTGGTGGCGACCTCATGGAGTGGCTGAACGAACTACTCGGAGTGAAGGCCGGGCCGGGGATGACCCTCCGGTCCGCCGACCTGGCCTTCCGCAGCCCGTGGCCGTGGTGGGCCGCGGGCGGCGTGCTGCTGCTCCTCGGCGTGCTCGTCTTCTTCCTCTACTGGCGCGAGCGCGGCCGCATCGGGCCGGTCCGCCGCGCCGTCATGGCGACCCTGCGCACCGCCCTGCTCCTGCTGCTCCTGCTGCTGATCTTCCAGCCGGTGCTGCGGTCCGAATTCGAGGGGCAGCGCGCCCGGCCGGTGGTCCTCTTGCTCGACAATAGCCAGTCGATGAAGCAGCAGGACAGGCGCCTCTCCCACCCTGACTTGATGCGTGTCGCCATCGCCCAGGGGCTGGCGGCCCCGGACGCGAAGGTCAAGGCTTCCGCGTCGCTGGCGGACGTTCCCGCCGGCACGAAGAAGGATCCGCAGCGCGCCGACCTCGTCCGCGCCGTCCTCGCCAACCCGAAGCTAAAACTCCTCGATCGGCTCCGCGAACGCGGGCCGCTCCGGCCCTACCTGTTCGGCCCGGAGAAGAAGGACGCCCTCAAGGATTCCGCGGAGGACGTTGCGCCCGCGCACCTGGGAGACGCTCTCCTCGCGAATTACAACCTGAAGGAGGACCGCACGGCTCTCGCCGACGTCATCAGCAGCCTGCTCCAGGGCAAGGGCAGCAAGGTGCCGGCCGCCATCGTCGTCCTGACCGACGGTCAGGACAACGCCAGCAAGCTGACCCTGGAGGAGGCGGCCAGCGAGTGCGCCCGCCACAAGGTAGCGCTCCACATCTACGGCGTCGGCTCGGCGGAGGCCGGCACGCTGCAGATCCGCGACGTGCCGGTCGCCGAGACGGTCTTCTTTGACGACCTCGTCACCGTTCCGGTCCGGTGGCGCGCCCGCGGACTCAAGAAGGGTACAGTCGAGATCGCCCTGACAGCCGGTGGCAAGGTCGTTGCGAAGCGTGAGGTGCCGGTCCGGACCGGCGAGGATCTGCGCGAGGAGCTGACCTTCACCCCGCCCCGCGGCAAGGAGGGCGAGGAGAAGCTCGACCTCGTCGCGAAGATCCGGCTCAAGGAGAACGATGCCTTCCAGGACAGCTTCACGCGCCCAATCCGCGTGATCGACAGCAAGGTGAAGATCCTCTACATCGAGAACACGCCGCGCTGGGAGTACAACTTCCTCCAGCCGGCCCTGCTGCGCGATCGCCGCGTCGAGGCGAAGTTCCTCCTCGTCGCCGCCGACCCGGAGACGCTGAAGCCGCCGAACTACCTGACGCTCGCCCAGAAGGCGAAGTGGCCGTACCTGCAAAAGTTTCCGACGCGCGAGGAGCTGCTGCGGTACGACCTCGTCATCCTCGGCGATGTGCCGACCGGGCCGAAGGGGTTCCTGACGCGGCAGCACCTGGAGTGGCTGCGCGAGTTCGTCGAGGAGTTCCGCGGCGGGCTGATCGTGATCGCCGGCCGCAACAACATGCCGGCCGCGTACCGCGACACGCCGCTCTACGAGGTACTTCCGGTTGAGTTCCTGCCGGTCAAGTTCCAGGCCGACGCGGACCGGCGCACCTTGCCGTTCCAGCCGGTCCTGACCGACGCCGGCAAGCGCGCCGACATGATGGCCCTGGTCGATGACGCTCGGGAGAACCTGAAGCTGTGGCAGGAGCTGCCGGGGTTCCACTGGCACTACCCGATTACGAAGGTGCGGCCCGGCGCCACCGTCCTGCTGGAGCACCCGACGGCGAAGGTCGGCGAGCAGCCGATGCCGCTGATCGCGTCCCACTACTTCGGCCGCGGCGAGGTGCTGTTCCTCGCGTCGGACGAGACGTGGCGGTGGCGGTTCAACGCCCAGGACCGCTACTTCGGCCGGTTCTGGGGCCAGCTGATCTACCGTGTCGGCCTGCCGCACATGCTCGGCAACTCCTCCAGCCGGGTGCAGCTCGGACTGGAGCGGTCCGAGGCAGAACTCGGCCGGCCGGGGCTGCTCTACGTTCGGCTCCTCGACAAGGACTTCCGCCCGCTGAGAAACGCCAGCCCGACCGCCGAACTGATCGCCCTGAACGCGAAGGCGGGCGAGCGCACCCGCCCACTCAAACTGCAGCCGATCGAGGGGCGCGAGGGCGAGTACCGCGCTCTGCTGCCGCATGACGCTCCGGGCCGGTTTGAGGTCAAGATGATCACCCCCGAGCCGGCCACCCTGGCGTACCGGGTCAACCTCCCGCCGCGTCACGAGCTGGCGGAACTCGGGATGGCGGCGGACGCGCTGCGCGACGCGGCGCGCGTCAGCGGCGGGCGGTTCTACCAGGAGGAAGACCTGTATCGCCTGCCGGACGAGGTGCCGTCGCGCAAGGAGGCGTTCACCGAGCCGATGGAAGTCTCGCTCTGGAACTGGCTGACGTTCCTGCTGTTCCTGGTGCTGATCACGGCCGAGTGGGTCGTGCGCAAGTTCTCGAACCTGAGCTGAAGGCATGGTGCCCCGGACAATACGCAAACACCTGGCGCGACTGCGGCGGCGCGAGCGCTGGCTCCGGCTGGTGTGGGGCGCCGCGCGCTGGCTGGCGCTGGCGCTGGCCGCACTGGCGGGCGCGTGCCTGGTCGATTACCTGATCGACCGCACGATGCCAACGCCCTGGGCGCTGCGCGGCCTGCTGGTGTTCCTCCAGGCCGCCCTGTCGCTCAGCGCCTGCGCTCTGCTGATCCTGTGGCCGCTGACGCGCCGACTCAGTGACAGTCGGCTGGCACTGATGGTCGAGGACAAAACCCCGGCACTGGGCCACCGGCTCATCAGCACCGTCCAGCTCAACCAGCCGGACGCGCGGATCGAGGGGATGTCGCCCGAGTTGATCGGCGTCGTCACCCGCGAAACCGAGCAGCTGGCCGGGCGCGTCAGCTTCCCGGCCGCCGCCGATCACCGCCGCCTCCGGTGGAGCGCCGCCGTTGCCGGCCCGGTGCTGCTCGCGGTCGCCGTCCCGCTGGTGGCTGCCCCCGCCCTGACCCTGGCCCTGCTCCAGCGCCAGCTGCTGCTCGACGTGGAGATCCCGCGCTCCGTCTATCTGACCGGCGAGACGGCCAGCGTCTGGCCGAGCGGCGAGGAGGTGGTGCTGCAGTTCCGCGCCCGCGGCGAGGGGCTGGGGCCGGACCTGAAGGGCGCGGCGTTCGCCTATCTCGATGTCGGTGGGACAGAGACTTACGACCTCGTGTACGAGTCCGCCGCCGGCCCGCAGGAGGCGATCTACACGGCCCGCGTGCGGCCGCTGTCGGTCGATTTCCGCTACCGCGCCTACCTGGCCGACGGCCGCACGCCGGGCGACGGGGTGATTCACTTCGAGCCGCGGCCGGTGGTGGTCAAGGAAACCGCCTGGGTGGTGCTGCCGGAGCACTGCGGGCTCCGTCCGGACGGAACGCCCTACGAGGTGGAGCAGTCGCGCGGCGAGATCGTCGGGATGCACGGCTTGCGGGCGCGCGTCCAGGTGAAGGTGCAGAAGCCGGTCAAGCAGGCGGTCCTCGAACTGCTCGGGGCGCCGTACCCCGACCTGTCGCGCCCGTCGCGCGAGACGGCGGCCCAGCGCAACGCGGTCGAGGCGCTGTCCGCCGTCGCGGCGATGGGATTGCTCGCGGGACCGACGGCCGCCTCGCTCGACACGGCCGCCGGCCTGGCCGCCAGCCGCGGCGAGGTGGTGCTGCGCCAGCTGCGGCTGGTGTTCCCGAAGGAGCAACCGGAGGCGACGTGGACCTTCGACCTGCGGCCGACCGAAACCGCGTACCGGATTCGGGTGTTGGATCAACATGGGTTTGCGAACATCGCGGCGCCGCTGCGCGGCGTGACGATCGTGCCGGAGCGCTCTCCGCAGGTGGCGCTGCTGCGCGAGCGCTTCCTGCCGGCGAAGGCGTTCCGCTCGCCTGGTGGGAGCGATGTTGATTTCGAGGTGGACGGCATGCCGCTGGGGCTGGACCCCGAGGGCAGGCCCGGCCCGATCCGCATCGGCTACACGGCGACCGGCGCGTACGGCCTGGGGCAGGCGCGGCTGCGCTACCGCGTGCTCAAGAAGGTCGAGGGGTCGCAGGAGGAGCAACCCGGCGGCGACGAGCGCTGGCAGATCTACCCGCTGCCCGAGATAACCGGCCGGGGCCGGAAGGGGTTCGATCCGAAGCGCGGGCAGTTCCGCGATGCCGAGAACGAGGAGGACGTGCCGTTCTTCGCGGCACCGTCGCCCGACCCGCAGCACCTGCTGCCGCGCACGATCGGCGGCGGTCAGTTCGACTTCAAGACGAGCGATCTTTCCGACGCCAGGGGGAACCGGATCGAGCTGAAGCCGGGCGACCAGGTCGAGTTCTACCTCGAGGTGTTTAACCGCAACCCGGACCGCTCGGAGGCGGTCGTGGGCCGGTCGGAGGCGCGGGTGAAGGTGGTGGTGGCGGCGCCGGAGTTCCGCCGCTGGGTCTTCGACACGCTGCAGGAGGAAAACCGCCTGCGCCAGCTGGAGGCGCGGCAGCGCGGCGTGTTCGACCCGCGCTGAGGCCGGGGCGCGCTGACCAGCCCGGAGCGCCAGCGCCGGGCACTCCAGGCGCCCGGCGCTGGCGCTCCGGGCTGGTCCGGACGGCGCCGGCCGTCAAATTGGTAGTAATCGTTGCGCACGGCCTGTAAGATCTCTGATTGCGACGTCGAGGCGCGGGCGGCCGCGCCCATTCCCTTGGGGGGCCTTGGGGGCAAGAACGATGCACTGCGGGAGTACTATCCGGCTGTGGCGTGGCGGTCTGCTGGCAGCCCTCGCCGGTTTGTGGTTTGGACTGAACTCGTCGGCGCTCCGGGCCGACCCGACCGAAACCGATGCGTCCCGGCGGCAGGAGGCCATCAAGGCCGAAACCGAGCAACTTGTCCGCCGCGTGGGCACCATGCTGCGTGTGCTGGAATTCTACCGTGTCGATCGGACCGAGGAGAAGAAGCTCCTCGAAGAGGTGGCCGGCACCCTCAACGGCCTGAGCCGCGAGCAGATGGCGGAGGTGATCGCTCGCCTCGAAGCCGCCGCCGTCGCCGAGCGGGCTGCCGACAAGGGCAAGGCCACCGCGGAGCGCGCGGCCGCTCACAAGCGCCACGAGGAGATCCTCCGCTCCCTCAAGGGACTGCTCTCACGCTACGACGCCCTAAAGGATCTGGAGCAGGCGGCCGACCGGCTCGAAAAGGCCGCCGGCTCGCAGTTTGACCTCAGCCGGCAGACGGCCCGCACCGTCAAGGATCTGGAGGATCTGCAGCAGGGCGTGCGTACCGCCGAGGAGCAGCGCAAGCTGGCGGAGCGCCTCGAAACGCTGCCGCAAAAGGTCAAGCAGCAGGAGAACGAGCAGGCCGAACTCGGCAAGTACGTCAAGGACTTCCTCAAGGAGGTCGATGCGCTGCGCGGCAAACTCACGCCCGACCAGCGCGACCGCATCAAGAAGATGGAGCGGCTCGCCGAGGAGATGAAGGTGCAGGACGCGATGGAGCAGGCAGCGCGCAGGCTCGGCACGCGCCAGACCAACCCGGCCGTCAAGCAGGAGCAGTTCCGGGCCGCCAACGAACTGCAGACGAAGGCGGCCGGCGACCTGCGTGAGCTGGCCCGCACCCTGCGCGCCCCGCAGGACAAACTCGACGCCCTGCGCGAGGCCCGCGATCGGGTCGAGCAGGCGATCCGCAAGCAGGAAGAGCTTCACGACCAGGCGAAGGCCCGGGAGGCCGAGAAGGCCGGCGACCTGAGCGACAAGCAGGCCGCCCTGGAGCAGGACGCGCGCGACACGCGCAACCTGCTCAAGCCTCACGCCGACGAGCTGGCGAAGAAAATCGTTCCCGCCCAGGCGGCGATGAAGGAGGCCGAGAAGGCACTACGCAACGCTGAACTGGCGAGGGCGGCCGAGCCGCAGGAGAAGGCCGCCGACACCCTGCGCGACGTGCGCAAGGATCTCGACAAGCTGATCGCCGCAGCCGAGAAGGAGCGCAGCGATCCGCTCACCGCCCTCAAGAGCGCCGCCGAGACGGTGGACAAGCTTATTAAGGACCAGAAAGACACCCGCGACCAGACGAAGCAGGCGGGCGATGCGCAGAAGACTCAAGAGATGCCGAAACTCGCCGATAAGCAGGGTGACCTCGCCAGGCGGGCGGACGACCTCAAGCAGCAACCGCTCCCGCCGCGCGCCGACACGCAGAAGGCCCTCGACAAGGCCGGCAAGGCGATGAAGGACGCGGCGAAGGCGCTCGACAGCAAGAAGGCTCCCGACGCGGTCGGCAAGCAGGACCGGGCGCTCGACGCGCTGAAGGACGCGCAGAAGGCTCTCCAGGACCAGATCGCCGAGGTGGCGAAGCGGCGCGACGACATCGCCAAGCTGGAAGACGCCGCGAAGAAGCTCGATGCGCTGACGAAGCAGGAGGGCAACATCGCCGACCAGGCCAGGCAGATGGCCGACAAGGGCACCCAGAAAAACCCGCAGGCTCCGAAGGACGCAAAGGAGCTGGGCGCCAAGCAGGCAGCGGTCACTCCGCAGGCGAAGGACGTCGGCAAGCAGATCGAGCAGACGGCCCCCGAGGCGGCGAAGAAGATTAACGAGGGCGCCAAGCACATGGAAGCCGCGAAGGGCGATCTCGACAAGAACAAGCCGTCACCCGCCGCCAGGCAGGCCGACGACGCGACCCAGAAGCTGAAGGACGCCCAGAAGGAGGTCGCCAAGGCGCTGGACCAGCAGAAGGCGAAGGAGATCGCCGACCAGGCTGCAATGAACAAGCAGGATCTCCAGCAGACCGCCGATCAGGTCGCCAAGGCGCTGGAGCAGGCGAAGCAGGCAGAGCAGGCCGCCAAGCAGGCGGCGCAGGCTCAGCAGCCAAAGGGCGAGCCGCAGGCGAACCAGCAGCAGAAGGATCTCGCCCAGCTGCAAAAGGAAGTCGCCGACAAGGCTCCCAGGGTCGATGCGAAGGCCGCCCAGCCGCCGGCGGAGAAGGCCGCCGAGGCGCTGCAGAAGGGCGACCTCAAGAAGGCGCTCGATCAGCAGAAGGACGCCTTCGCCCGGTTGCAGGAGGCCGAAAAGAACGCCCAGCAGAACCAACCGCAGAAGCCGCCGGTGGGCGAGGCGAAGCCCGCCCAGCAGGGCGAGAAGCAGCCGGTGGGGCAGCAGCCGAAGGCAGCGGCGGCCAAGCCCGCCCAGCAGCCCCCGCAGGCCGGCCAGCAGAAGAACCAGCCGCAGCAGGGCGCTCCGCAGAACCCGCAGACCAAACCCGCCCAGGCCAAGCAGGGCGAGCAAAAGCCCGGCGAGCCGAAGGCCGGTCAGCCGAAGCAGAACCAGGCACAGACCGCCCAGGCAAAACAGGGGCAGCCCAAGGCCGGCGAACCGAAGGCCGGTCAGCCCAAGGCCGGCGAGCCGAAGCCCGGTCAGCAGGCGGGCCAGCCGAAACCCGGTCAGCAGGCCGCTCAGCCCAGGGCGGGGCAGCCGAAGCCGGGGCAGCAGCAGGCCGCCGGTCAGCCCAAATCCGGCCAGGCGAAACAGAACCAGGCAAAGGCCGGTGAGGCCAAAGCCGCGCAGAAACCGCAGCAACAGGCCGGTCAGCCCAAGCCCGGACAGCAGCCGCAGCAACAGAAGCAGGAAGCCACGCAGCCGATCGCCCAGGCCAGGGAGTGCCCGGACTGCCCGAATCCTGGCCAGGGACAGGGCAAGGGGCAAGGAGCCGGCAAGGAGCAGAAGGCGGCCCAGGCCAAGAGCGGTCAGGAGCAGGCCGGCCAGCAGGGTGCGCCGTCGCCGTCACAGGCGAAGACCGCCGGCCAACTCGCCCAGGCGCAGAAGGCGCTGATGGAGGCGACGCAGCAGATGGCGAAGTCGCAGGAGGCCAACCAGGGCGCACAGGGTGCCCTCGGCCAGGCCCAGGCCCAGGCGCCGCAGGGCGTGCAGAAGCAGCTGCAACAGGCGGCCCAGAACCTCGCCAAGGCCGGCCAGAAGCTCGAACAGGGTAAGCCCGGTCAGGCCGGCCAGGCCCAGGGCCAGGCGGCGGACCAGCTGCAAAAGGCCCTCCAGCAACTCCAGGCCGCCGCCCAGGCGCAGCAGAATCAGCCCCAAACTGCTCAGGCAAAACCGGGCCAGGGGCAAGGTCAGGATCAGGGCCAGGGGCAAGGCCAGAAACAAGGTCAGGATCAGGGCAAGAGCCAGGGTAAGGGCAACGAGAAGAACCAGGGCCAGAGCACCGGCGATCGGATTGCCGACGGGAAGGTGAGCAACACCCCTTCACAGCTCTCCGCATCGAAGAGCGGGGAAGGCTCGTTCCTCCATCTGCCGCCCCGCCAGCGCGAGATGATCCGCCAGGCGCTGAGCGGCCGGCTGCCGCCCGAGTACGCCGGTTCGATCCAGCAGTACTTCGCCAACATCGCCCGCGGCCTCCCAGCGGCCATGCCCAAGACGCCGGGCCGCCGCTAAGCAGGTGGCGAATCAAACCCGACGAGCCGGAAGCGTTAGCGACGGGAAAAGCGGCAGGCCCGTCGCTAACGCTTCCGGGACGATGACGGCACCCTGCCGGAGGAACCGCGACTGGCCACCTTCCTCACGAGCGCGGCCCCGAACGCCGGTGCTGCGGCAACCAACCGGCCGGAGGAACTGCCGCACATCCCCGAGGTGCTCCGCCGCCGCTCGGAGTACGTCCTCGCGCTGGCGGCGGCGTTCGCACACCATCTGGCGGGAGGGGCGTGGGCCGGCCGCTTCGAGCGCGTCGTCTTCTCGGTCCTGGACACGTCGCCCGCTCAGGGCACGTTCGCCGCGTTCCGGCGGGCGGTGCCTTCGGACGCCCGGCCCGCGACGAACAGAGAGGATACCGAACGATGAAACGACGATGGGCTTTTCTGCTGACGCCTCTGCTGGCCGGTCTGCTGCTCTGCCCGCGCGCATCGGCCGACGTGAAGATGGACGACCAGACGAAGAAGGCGACGCACCGGGCGCTGGAGTGGCTGGCCCGGAACCAGAACGCCGACGGGTCGTGGAGCGACAGCCGCTACAGCCACAACACGGCCATCACCGCCTTCGCCATGCTCGCGTTCATGTCCCAGGGGCACGTTCCCAACCAGGGGCAGTTCGGACCGGAGGTCGCCCGGGCGACGCGCTTCCTCGTCGCGTCCCAACGGTCGTCGGACGGGTATCTTGTCGGCGCTCGCGGCGGCAACATGTACTGCCACGCGATGGCGACCCTCGCCCTCGCTCAGGTGTGGGGCCAGACCGGCGACGCGGAGCTGCGCCCGGTCCTCAAGAAGGCGGTCGATCTGATCGTGCGCAGCCAGAACCCCGAGGGCGGGTGGCGCTACAACCCGGCTCCGACGGGGGCCGACATCTCCGTGACGGTGATGCAGGTGATGGCGCTGCGGGCCGCCAAGAACGCCGGGCTGCACGTCCGCGACGAGGTGCTCAACAAGGCGATCGGGTACATCAAGGCGTGTGAGAACCCCGGCAGCGGCGGGTTCTCGTACCAGCCGCGCAGCCGGTCCCCCGGGTTTGCCCGAACGGCCGCCGCCCTGTGCGTCCTGTATCTCAGCGGCAAGTACGACGCCAAGGAGATCCCGGCCGGCGTCGAGTACCTGGAGAGGAACTTCCACACCCCGAGCCACTTCTTCTATGGCCACTACTACGCGGCCCACGTGATGCACCAGGTCGGCGGGGAGAAGTGGGAGCGGTGGTACGCCCGGATCCGCGACCACCTGCTGCCGCGTCAGTCGAGCGACGGCAGCTGGCGGGGCGTCGAGCGTGGCGGCGTCGGGGCGGTGTACCAGACGAGCATCGCCGTCATCGTCCTCTCGGTGCCGGCCCATTACCTACCGATCTTCCAGCGCTGACAGTTCTTGAACTGCCCGTAGGAGCCGCCTCCTACGGGCGGGTCAGCGCAGCAGGTCGCGCTCCACGCGCTCGATCAGCTCGCGCACGCGCACCTGGCGCTCGCCCAGGGTCAGCGTCGCGTCCTCGTCGAGCCACTGCCGCACCTTCTTCTCGGCCGCGACCGCCGTGCTGTGGTTGCGGCCGCCGAAATGCTGCCCCACCTCGCCGTAGGTCGCCGCCGTGTGCTTGCGCGCCAGGTAGACCGCCAGCATGCGCGGGTGGGCGTGCTGCCAGGTGCGCTTCTTCGACTGCAGCGCGCCGGCCTCCAGCCGGAGCGCCGCGCAAACGGTCCGGTCCACGTCCGCGAGCTGGACCACGCGCATCGAGTGCCGGAGCAGCTCGCCCAGCGCCTCGCGGGCCAGCGCCACATCGACGCGCCGGCCCGCCACCTTGCCGTAGTGGCGGACCGCGTTGAGCGCCCCCTCCAGTTCGCGCACGTTGCCGCGCAGTTCGGCTGCGAGGTGTTGCAGTACCACGTCCGGCAACGGCTCCCCGCCGCCCAGCGACCGCGACCGCAGGATCGCCAGCCGCGTCTCCGCGTCCGGCGGCGCCAGCCCCCAGACGGCCCCGCCGAGCAGCCGGTCGGCGAGTTCGGGCATGAAGTCGTCCGATAGCCGCGGATGGCAGTCGCACGTCAGCACGATTGGTCGCTCGTCGGCGAGCAGGGCGTCGAACGTGTGCAGGAACTCCTCCTGCGTCGCCCGCTTGCTGGCGAGGAAGTGCAGGTCGTCGAGCAGCAGGGCGTCGGCCTCGCGGAAGTGCTTGCGGAACGCGCCCAGCTTGCCGAGGCGCATCGCCTGGACGAATCGGTTGGTGAAGTCCTCCGCGGTGACGAACACCACGCGCCAGTCAGCATGGGCCTTGCGCAGCCCGGCGTAGACGCCTTCCAGCAGGTGCGTCTTGCCGGTCCCGACCGGGCCGTGCAGCACGAGCGGGTTGGCGGCCTGGCCGGGCTCCTCGATCACGCTCAGGGCCGACGCATAGGCAACGCGGTTGCAGCTGCCGACCGTGAAATCGCGCAGCTGATGCCAGCGGCGTGCGCGGGTCTTCGACAGCCGCGCCGCCGACCGCTGCGGCGTGGCCTCGGGCGCCGGCACCGGCTGTCCCGCGGGCGGACCGCCGGCAGACCCCGGCGGCGCGAGAGGCTCACGTCCCCGGGGCGGTTCCGCCGCCGCAGATGGTGCGGCGTCGTCGCGGCACGCGGCCGCAGGCGGCTCCGCGTCGATGGCGAAGCGGACCTGCACCTGCCGGCCGATCACCTCGCGGGCCGCGGCGCAAACGTCGTCCGCGAACGTCGTCTGCAGCCACTGCTGGTGGAACGGGTTCGGCACCCGAACCACCAGGCGATCGCCTTCCCAGCCGAACTTCGTCTTGTTCACAAACCAGAGGTTGTAGCGTGGCTCCCCGATGCGCCGAGAGATTTCGGCCTCCAGCGCCGCCACGACTTCGCGCTCACTGGTCGTCAAGGGCACCCCCTCGGCGCGCAGTCGCCCCGCTCGTTGGACAGTCATCGGTGGTCAGTGAAGACAGAACTGGATTCGCTTTACGGCTCACTGGCCACTGTTCACTGACCACTGTCCACTGCTTCGGCCTGGTGGCAAGAGAGAAGAATGTCCCGGTCAGGTGGGAAGCCCGTCCGGGATGTCTGCCTCGGAGAATGGTAATCTAAACCGCCCGGTGCCGGGCCACAACACTCTTTCCCATCGTTTGCGGGAAGTGATGGCGTCGGGCGCCGCCACCGCCGCTACCGCTCGCGCGGGTAGAACGCCAGGTACACGTCGCGCTCGTCGTAGAACTCGAAGCCCAGACGAGTGTACAGGTGCCGCGCCGGCAGATTCCGCGCGTCCACCGCGAGCATCAGCTGCGACGTTCCCGCGGCACGCGCCTCCGCCAGAACCCGCGTCGTTAGCGCCAGGCCGATGCCGCAGCCACGCGCTTCCGGCACGACTCCGAGGTAAGCGAGATCCCACCCGTCGAGTTCCGGCATCGGGTTGACGATCAGCACCCCCACCGGACGTCCGTCCAGCAGCGCGACGCACCAGCGGTCCGGGTCGAACGCCCCCTGCGCCTTGTGCCCCTCGACGATCTCCTCGACGGTGCGGACGCCGTTCAACTCGGGGCAGTCGAGCGTCTGTTCGTACGACCGCAGCAGGGTGCGCCTGAAGAGGGCCGAATCGGCTTCGCGGTAGGTCTGGCAGGTGAGTTTGGTCCGGGTGTCAGCGGGGCTCGTGTCGTCCGCCGGACGACGCAGATAGAGGAGGCGCGTCACCCGGTGAAAGCCGTTGCGCAGCAGCGGTTCCCCGAGCGGGGCCTCGTCGGGATAGAGGAACGCCTGCGCCAGCTTCGCACCGCGCTGGCGGAGCCAGATCAGGCCGGCGCGAACGAGCGCGTCCTCGATGGGGCCGGACTCTGTCCAGTCGGCGGCCTGCGGCGCCCAGACCAGCCCGCTGCTCCCAGGGAGTGGAATGCACACGATCGCGCCGGCGACGACGTTCCCGCCGCGCACGACGAGGATGCCGTCGGCCGGTAGTTCGCCGTCGGCAACGAGCGCGAGGGCGCGGCGTACCCGACCCTCGACGTTCTCCGCGTCGAAGCGGCGGAGAACCAGTCGCAAGGCCGGTGCGAGTTCGCCCGGGTGGGCCGATTCGACCTGCAGGGAGGGCATTACTTCTTCAGTCGCTTCTTCGCCTTGTGCTTCTTCGTTCCGTTCGCCCCCTTCGCGCCGTTGTCCGCGGTGGACGGCTCCGGGGCGAACGGCCGCTGGCCCCACGGGATGGGCATGGTCGGCGGGGTACGGTGCCGGTCGCGGCGACGATCCTTCGGCCGGTCCTTGAACCAGGTGACGAACCGGGCCAACTGTTTGACCGCCTCCTCGTAGGCGCGTTTACCCTTCTCGGCGGTGGCCAGTTCCGCCTCGCCCAGGACGCCCGACTTGGAATAGCTGCTCGTCCACGAGATCCCCGTCGCCGGGCCGGCGCCGAACAGATCCACCCAGCAGAAGGGGCTCTCCTCCTCGTTGAAACTGATCACGCCATTCTTGATCTGGTCCGTGCGCACGTTGTCGCCGTCGAGGTAGAGGTAGAGCGACGTCTCCAGCTCGCAGGCGTGGGCGCAGCCGCCGGGGAACTTGCTCTCACGCCAGCGCGGCAGGAACTCCTTGTCAACGGTGAGCAGCCGCCACCAGCAGACCGGGACGCACTCGGCGTCGGTTTCGAGGTTGGTGCGGCGGCCGACGAGATCGAGGTTGGGCCAGTTGGAGCCGTGGCCGTTGAGGAGGACGATCTTCTTGAAGCCGTGGTAGGCGAGCGACTTGGTGATGTCGAGCACATGATGCATGAAGTGCTCGAAGTCGTTGTTGATGGTCCCGGGGAAGTCCATGACGTGGCCGGTGTAGCCGTAGCAGACAGTCGGCAGGACGAGGAGCTTGTCGGGCACCTGACGGCCGACGCCGCGGGCGATCTCGGTGGGGCAGATGAGATCGACGTCGAGCGGCAGATGTGGCCCGTGCTGTTCGACGGCCCCACAGGGCACGATGCACACCTTGCCGAGTTCGACGGCGTCGTTGATCTCGGGCCAGGTTAGTTTCTCGTAACGGTACTCGGTTGCAGCGCGGCTGGTCATGTTTGTCTCCTTGAACGAACCACAGAGACACAGCGACAAGACCCACCGAGAGAAAACCCAGTGCAGAATGCATGATAAGGCAGCCTGGCGCGCCTGCCTGCCCTTTTTCATTCTTCATTTCTCTGGGTGTTTTCCCTCTGTGTTCTCTGTGTCTCTGTGGGTCGTTTCTATGCAATGATCGCGCGGATCGGCGTGCCGTGATCGATGTCGAGGCGGCGCCGGCCCGGTATCTCCAGGCGGCGCGAGTCGAGCCCCAGTTGGTGCATCACCGTCGCGTGGATGTCGGTGACGTAGTGCCGGTTCTCGACCGCGTGGAAGCCGATTTCGTCGGTCGCGCCGTGGACGACGCCGCCCTTGATCCCGCCGCCGGCAAGCCACGCGCAGAACCCGAACGGGTGATGGTCGCGGCCGTCGCCCTGGGCGCCGGGGGTGCGGCCGAACTCGGTGCCCCAGACCACGAGCGTATCGCGTAACAGACCGCGCTGCTTCAGATCCTTCAGCAAACCGGCGATCGGCTTATCGACCTGCGCCGACAGGTTACCGTGGTTGGCGCGGATGCCCGAGTGGGCGTCCCACGCGCCGCCGCCGCCCCCGCCGTGGAAGATCTGCACGAAGCGCACGCCGCGCTCCACCATCCGCCGCGCCGCCAGGCACAGCTGTCCGAACGGGCGCGTGCCGTTCTGATCGATACCGTACAACCGCTGCGTGGCCGGCGTCTCGCGCTCCAGCTGCAGCGTTTCCGGCACGGCGGTCTGCATGCCGAACGCCGTCTCGTAGGCGTGGATGCGGGCGCGCAGGCCCGGATCGTCGGGGTAGTCGATACCCGAGAGGCGGTTGAGGCGGCCGAGCAGGCTGAACTCCGCCTCCTGTTCGGCGCGCGCGACGCCGCCCGCGGGCGTGACGAACGGCAGCGGTTCGCGCCCGCCGACGTTGAGACGCACGCCCGCGTACTCCGGGCCGAGGTACGAGGCGCCGTGCGTCCACGACCCGCCGCAGCAGTCGCCGGTCGGCGTGCCGAGGACGACGTACTCCGGCAGGTTGCGGTTGAGCGTGCCCAGGCCGTAGGACACCCACGAGCCGATGGTCGGGAACGGGCCTTCACGCGGGTGGCGGCCGGTGTGCCAGGTAAGCTGGGCGCCGTGGTCGTTGTGGACCGTCCACAGCGAACGCACCACCGCCAGATCGTCGGCGCACGCGCCGACGTGCCGCCACCAGTCCGCGACGGCGAGGCCGCTCTGCCCGTGGCGGCGGTGGCCCGTGTTGAGCCCCATCAGCAGGCGCCGTCCGCCGTGCGACGGGTTACCGGCGATCACGTCGCGCAGTCGCTCCGGGTTGAGGACGTCGCGATAGGGCGTGGCGTCGATCGTCTTGCCGGCGTAGCGGTTCAGCTCCGGCTTGGGGTCGAAGCTCTCCACGTGGCTGACCCCGCCGCAGAGGAAGATCCAGATGACGCTCTTCGCCTTCGGCTCGAAGTGCGGGCGACCGTCCGGGGCAGCGGGGTCGCCGTCGGCGCGGAGACGCCCGTCGCGGAACAGCATGGCGCCGAGGGCCAGGCCGGTGAAGCCCATGCCAGTATCGAGCAGGAACGAGCGCCGCGTCACGCCGCGGCAACCGTGGTGTTCAACAGACGCAGTCATGATCCCTCCTCGACAAGGAGCCTCGGACGGGTTGATGGACAAACGCTAACCCGCCTCTCCCAGCAACTGCTTGAGAATATCGTACTTGGTCGGCCGCGGCTCCTGCCACAACCAAGCGGACCGGAGCCAGAAGTCGGTCAGCACCTGACTGTGCAGCGCGCCACCCTTCGGGCGGACCGCACGGTACTTCCCTTTCCTGTCAAGCCGGTACAGGCTCACCTTCTGCTCCAGTTCGTCCACGATCCAGTATTCATGGACGCCCGCCTTCTGGTACTGGGCGAACTTCTGCTCGTAGTCGCGCTCGACACTGTCGGGGGATACGATCTCCACGGCCAGATCGGGAGGATCCTCGACGCGGCCCCGCTTGATCAGGTGAACGCGGTCTCCCCGCACGAAGGCGATGTCCGGTTCCGGCCCATTCGCGTCATCCAGGCGAAACGCCACACGCGATCCAAACACGGCTCCCAGCTTTTTGACCTCGGCAAAGTCATACATGAGCCCGCCCAGCCACATGAAGAGGCTGTTCGCGTCGGTGTTCTCGGGCGAGGCCATGTAGATCACTCCGTCGATGAGATCCCCCTTCTGTCCCTCCTTCACCAGTTCGCAGAACTCCTCGAACGTCGTGCGCTGAGACGTTGTCGCCGAGACCATGCCCGCCTCCTCCCTACCGAATCGTCACGAACTCGTGATGATTCAGCAACACGTGGACCAGGCTCTCGCGCGCCCGGATCGCCGGATCACTCGAGGGCGCCCGTCCGTCGGGGTTGTTGCCGGCCGCAGGCAACTTCGTCTGCCGGTACTGGTCGGTCCGCTGGCGCAGGAACGTCGCGCACTCCGTCAACTCCACGGCGGTCGGCGGACGGGACAGTACCTGCTCGAACGCCGCGGTGACGAATGCCGCCGGGTCGGCGCCGGCCTGGCGCGCCAGGTCGCGCGCCAGGATTCGGCCGTGCGTGCGGGCCAGCTCGCTGTTCGCCAGCGCCAGCGCCTGCTGTGGCACGATGCTGTGCTTGCGCTCGTAGCACTCGCTCACCGACGCGGCGTCGAACAGTTGCAGGAACTCCATCTGCTTCTCGGCCGCGTGCTGGAAGTAGAGGCTGCGCCGCGGGACCGTCAGCCCCTGAGCGTGTGCGAGGTCCGGCCCGCCCATCGCCGCATCGAGCCGCCCGGCGACGTAAAACACCATGTCGCGCACCACCTCCGCCTCGACACGCCGCGGCACCATCCGCCACAGATACTTGTTGTCGCGATCGAGCGTGAGATCCCCCGGGTCGGGCGTCGAGCCCAGGCGATACGCGCTGCTGGTGACGATGAGCCGGTGCAGCTGTTTCATGCTCCAGCCGCGCGCCATGAACTCGCGCGCCAGCCAGTCGAGCAGCGCCGGGTGCGACGGCGGCTGGCCGTTGCGCCCAAAGTCGAAGACGGTCGGCACCAGCGCCTGGCCGAAGTGGCGCAGCCAGATGTGGTTGACCGCCACCCGCGCGGTTAGCGGGTTCTCCTTGCTGGCCAACCAGCGGGCGAGGGCGAGGCGCCGACCCGTGCTCGTCGCGGGGTAGGTCGCCACCTGCCGCTTGCTGAACGCAGTCGAGGGCGGCAGTTTCAGGTCCGCCGCGGCCTTCGCGAACGCCCTGCGTGCGTCAGCGAGGCGCTGCGACAGCGGAACCTTCGTCTTCGGGGCGGTGGGGTCCGGATCGTGTTCGAGCGTGAACAGGTCGTTGCGTCGCTTGAGGTAGGCGAAGCGGCGTTCGGCGGCCGTCAACGCCGTGGCTACCTTGCGCCACTCCGGGGTGTCGGCTCTGCCAGTGTCCTCCAGGCGCTCGACGTCGGCCCGGAGCCGAGCCAGCCGAACCGCCTCCACCCCCACCTCGCGCGCCATGATCGCCCCTCGCCGGTGGGCCTCCAGCCGCGCTTGCATCCCCAGCCGTGCAGCCGCCGCGAGCGGACCGTTCGTCGGCTGGAACACCAACTGCCCAAGCCGGACATTTTGCTCCGCCGCCGAGATATCCAGATCGTGGAAGTCGAGGTTCTTCTCCGCGATCGCGATCAACTCCCGCAGCACGAACGGACGCCGGCCGGGGGCGGAGGCGGCCAGCGGCAACTTGACCGGCTCGACCCGGAACGCGCCGCCCAGCGCCTCCGGCACGCCGGGGACGATCTTGCGGTTCCTGTCGGGGGTGCGGTCGTCGCCGCGGAGGAAGAACAGCGTCGGCGCGTTCAGGTCGGCGTCGTAGGCCCGCGCGAGGCCGACCTTCTTCGTGTCTGGCTCGCCGGGCAGCCGGTCGGTGCGGATCTTGTGCGGCTCGAAAATGGCCCGGACCTGGTAGTAATCGGTCTGCAGGATTGGGTCGAACATGTGGTCGTGACAGCGGGCACAGCCGATCGTCGCGCCCTGGAACGCCATGAACGTGTGCTCGACCACGTCCTGCATCCACTTCTCGCGACTGAGCAGTTTGAAGTTGCGCACCAGGTAGCCGGTGGCGCGCAGGGCGTCCGTGTCCTCGGGAGCGAGTTCGTCGCCCGCGAGCATCTCGACGATCATGCGGTCGTAGCCCTTGTCGGCGTTCAGCGACTCGATGATCCAGTCGCGCCAGCGCCAGATGTGCGGCTGGCTGTCACGCACCTGTGCCCCGTAGCCGGCCCAGTCGCTGTAGCGCCAGACGTCCATCCAGTGCCGCCCCCAGCGCTCGCCGTACCGGGGATCACTCAGCAGCCGATCGACCACCTTCTCGTAGGCGCGCGGCGAGGCGTCCGCGCGGAAGGCGTGCAACTCGGCCCGCGTCGGCGGCAGGCCGATCAGGTCGAGGTAGACGCGGCGCAGCAGGACCGCTGGCGGCGCCGCGGGGCGCGGCTTCAGGCCGAGTCGCTCGTGCTCGGCGGCGAGGAAGGCGTCAATCGGGTTGCGCACCCAGCTGGCGTTCTTGACCTTTGGCACAGCCGGGCGCTGGACGGCTGCGAACGGGCGCCACGGGTAGCCACCCTGTTCGCGGCGGAAGGCGGCGAGGAGTTCCTTCCCCCTGGCGAGTTGATCGGCCGTCGGGCGGTCGGCGGCGTCGCCGGGGTTGCGCCCGAGGAGCAACTCGACGAGGTTCGGGGTGCCGTCGCCGTCGCTGTCCTCACCGGCGACGGCTTCGAGGCGGTCGGCGAGGTCGGCGCTCTTGCCGGCCCTGCGCAGTTCCGAGCGGACCGCCCCGAGGCGCGCGCCGAAAGAGTTGTGCAGCTTCTCGTCCTCCGCCTTCGCGCCGGGCGGGTCGGGCAGGTGACAGGTGCGGCAGTCGTTGACCCGCTTCGACAGACGCGGGCCGAGGTAGTCGCCCAGAGCCCGCTTGTGGGCCGGCCGCCCGAGGGCGGAGGGGACGGCGAGGAGAACGGACGCAACGGCCAGGGCGGCCGCAGACCACGGCGCTCGAGTCATGGACTTACCCCCCTCCGGCTGGAAACCAGATCCCGTGTCGGTGCGCAAGACGGTATCGGGCAGGCGCAATGGCAGAATAAGAAGTATCGTACCCGTCCGGTTCCGCGTGCGGCAAGGAGATTCCACGGAACTGGGCAGATGACGGCGCCGATGCTGGCCTTGCGGACCCCGGGCGGGCCTGGTACTACTATTAAGGAAGTTGATGAAGCACTCTCTTGCTATTAGAGAAGGCGATGGTACACTAGGGCCATGCAGATCGAAGCGCTCAAGGTGTTTTGCGACGTCGCTCGGCTGCGGAGCTTCTCCCAGGCGGCCCAGACGCAGTCCCGGCCGATCACCCAGTCGGCCGCCAGCCAGGTCGTGTCCCAGCTGGAGGAGCGCCTCGGCGTGCAGCTGATCGACCGCTCGACACGGCCGCTGCAGCTTACCCCACTGGGGCAGACGTACTACGAGGGGTGCCGGCAGATCCTCGATCAGTACGCCGAACTGGAGGCGAGCATCCGCACGGCCAACGCCCATCTGGCGGGGACGGTTCGCGTCGCGGCCATCTACTCGGTCGGACTGGGGGACATCAGCCAGTACGTCCAGCGCTTCAAGGCCGACTACCCGGACGTGGCCGTCCACCTGGAGTACCTGCACCCGGACCGGGTGTACGAGAAGGTGCGCGACGGGGCCGCCGACCTGGGGTTGGTGTCGTTCCCGCGCCGCTCGCCCAGGCTCGCCAGCCAGCCGTGGCGCGAAGAGGAGATGGTGCTTACCTGCTCCCCGGTACATCCGCTGGCAGCGGGCCGCGACATCCGCCCCGCCCAGTTCGGCGGCGAGGCGTACATCCACTTCGACCGCGGGCTGACGATCCGCCGGGAGGTGGATCGGTTCCTGCGCGAGCAGGGGGTGGCGGTCGAGGTTGTCCTCGAATTCGACAACATCGAGAACATCAAAAAAGCCGTCGAACTCGGCGCTGGCGTGGCCCTCTTGCCCGAGCCGACGGTCCGGCGCGAGGTTGAGGACGGGACGCTGCTGGCCCGGCCACTTCAGGGTTGCCGGCTGGTGCGGCCATTAGGTATTATTCATCGCCGCCACCACAAGCTCAGCGCCAGTGCTCGCCGCTTCATGGAGTTGCTGCGCCAGTACCCCACGGGGGGACTGCTCGACACCACGTCGTCCGGGGCCATGCCGACAGGGGCCGCAGCCGAGACGGCTGGCAAATCCCGCACCGACGCGAACCACAGGGTCCGCCACGACCCGCCCGCAACCCGCACCACCGCGAACGGCACAGCGGCCGCCCCGGTGGGGGCGGCCGCGACCGCTAACGGGGCCGCCGTGCATGCGCCCCGCGACGGCGCCCCCTCGCCCCACCCGCGCCGCGCCCGGCCGCCGCACCGAACCACTGGCTCCCCGAGGAAGGACACGCAGCGATGACCCCGATCGGTATTCCGGACAAGCAGGGCCTGTACGACCCGCAGTACGAACACGATGCCTGCGGAGTCGGGTTCGTGGTCGATATCCAGGGGCGCCGGTCGCACGACCTGGTTGCCAAGGGCATCCAGATCCTCCTCAACCTGGAGCACCGCGGCGCGTGCGGGTGCGAGAAGAACACCGGGGATGGCGCCGGCATCCTCCTTCAGATGCCGCACAGATTCCTCGCCCAGGCCGCCGACCGCCTCGAAGTCGAACTCCCGGCCCCCGGCGAGTATGCGGCTGGCCTGGTGTTCCTGCCGCAGGACCGCGACGACCGGGTCGCGTGCGAGGGTCTGTTCGAGCGGGTGGTGCGCGAGGAGGGGCAATTCGTCCTCGGCTGGCGCGACGTGCCTACCGACAACGCCCCGCTCGGGCTGACCGCCCGCGCCGTCGAGCCGGTCGTGCGGCAGATCTTCATCGGTCGCGTCCCCCTCACCCCCCCGGCCCCCCTCGTGGGAGAGGGGGACCGGGGGGGTGAGGGGGACGCGGCCGCGTTCGAGCGCAAGCTGTACGTCATCCGCAAGCGCGTCGAGAATGCGGTGCGCGGGTCCGGCCTGCGCCAGCGAAAGATGTTCTACGTCCTGAGTCTGTCCCACAAGACGATCATCTACAAGGGCATGCTCAACTCGGACCAGCTGGCCGTCTACTATCCGGACCTGACCGACCCGGCACTGGAGTCGGCGCTGGCGATGGTCCACTCGCGCTTCAGCACGAACACGTTCCCCAGCTGGAGCCGGGCCCACCCGTACCGCTACCTGTCCCACAACGGCGAGATCAACACGCTCCGCGGGAACGTCAACTGGATGCACGCCCGGGAAAACCTGTTCGCGTCCGAGCTGTTCGGCGACGACATCAAAAAGGTGCTCCCGATCATCGACCAGTCGGGCAGCGACTCGGCGATGTTCGACAACGCCCTGGAGTTGCTGGTCCTCGCCGGCCGGTCGCTGCCGCACGCCGTCATGATGATGATCCCCGAGCCGTGGTCCGGCGACCCGCACATGCCGGCCGACAAGAAGGCGTTCTACGAATATCACGCGAGCCTGATGGAGCCGTGGGACGGCCCGGCGTCAATCGCCTTCACGGACGGGGTTCGCGTCGGGGCGGTACTCGACCGGAACGGCCTGCGCCCGTCGCGCTACTACGTGACCAAAGACGGGCTGGTGATCATGGCGTCCGAGGTCGGCGTGCTCGACGTCGCGCCGGAGAACGTGCTGAGCAAGGGCCGGCTCCAGCCCGGCCGGATGTTCCTGGTCGATACCGAGCAGGGCCGCATCATCGGCGACGAGGAGATCAAGCACACGATCGCGCGCGAGAAGCCTTACGCGGAGTGGCTCGGCGCCAACCTCGTGCCGCTGGAGGATCTGGCCGACGCTCCGCCCGCCCACGAGCCGAACCACCGCAAGGTGCTCCAGCGCCAGCAGGCGTTCGGGTACACGACCGAGGATCTGAAGATCCTGCTGGCGCCGATGGCGGCCGACGGCGTCGAGGCACTCGGGTCGATGGGCAACGACGCGGCCCTGGCCGTCCTCTCGGAGCGCCCGCAGCTGCTCTACAACTACTTCAAGCAGCTGTTCGCCCAGGTCACCAACCCGCCGGTCGATTGCATTCGCGAAGAGATCATCATGTCGATGGCGACGACGGTTGGGCCGGAGCGCAACCTGCTCGCCCCGACAGCCGACTCGGCGCGCCAGATCAAGCTCAAGTCGCCGGTCCTGCGCAACGAGGAACTCGACAAGCTGCGCCAGCTGGAGGCGACCACCGGCGGCCGATTCAAGTCGATCACCCTGCCGATTCTGTTCGATCCCAAAGGCGGGGCGAAGGCGCTCGAGAAGGCGATGGCGGCGCTGTGCCGGCAGGCGAGCAGCGCCATCGCGACCGGCCACGAGATCCTCATCCTGTCGGACCGGGCGATGGACCGCAACAGCGCCCCGATTCCGGCGCTGCTGGCGGTCGCTGGCGTCCACCATCACCTGATCCGCGAGGGGACGCGCACCCGCGTCGGCCTGATCCTGGAGAGCGGCGAGCCGCGCGAGATCCACCACTTCGCGCTGCTGATCGGCTACGGGGCCGGCGCCATCAATCCCTACGTCGCATTCGAGACCCTGGAGGACATGATCAACCAGGGACAGGTGACCGGCGTGTCGCCCGACAAGGCGGTCAAGAACTTCATCAAGGCGGTCGATAAGGGCGTCCTCAAGGTGATGTCCAAGATGGGCATCTCGACAGCGCAAAGTTACTGCGGGGCGCAGATCTTCGAGGCGGTCGGCCTGAACCAGGACGTGATCGACCGCTATTTCACATGGACCGCGTCGCGCGTCTCCGGCATCGGCCTGGACGTGATCGCGGCCGAGGCGAAGGCGCGTCACGACCGGGCGTTCCCGGATCGATCGGTCAACGGTCACGTCCTCGACGCTGGCGGCCAGTACCAGTGGCGGCGCGCGGGAGAGAACCACCTCTTCAACCCGGAGACGGTCCACAAGCTGCAGTACGCCTGCCGCGCCAATAGCTACCCACTGTTCAAGCAGTACAGCGAGCTGGTGAACGACCAGTCCAGGCGCCTCTGCACGCTGCGCGGCCTGTTCGACCTCAGGTTCGCCGACAGCCCAATCCCGCTCGACGAGGTCGAGCCGGTCGAGGCGATCATGAAGCGCTTCAAGTCGGGCGCCATGTCCTACGGGTCGATCAGCCAGGAGGCGCATGAGACGCTCGCCATTGCCATGAACCGGATCGGCGGCAAGAGCAACACCGGCGAGGGCGGCGAGGATCCGGAGCGTTACGTCGCCGAGTCGAATGGCGACTCGAAGAACAGCGCGATCAAGCAGGTCGCGTCGGGGCGCTTCGGGGTGACAAGCCGCTACCTCGTCAGCGCGAAGGAGTTGCAGATCAAGATGGCGCAGGGCGCCAAGCCCGGCGAGGGCGGCCAGCTCCCGGGCCACAAGGTCTACCCGTGGATCGCCAGGGTCCGGCACTCGACCCCCGGCGTCGGCCTGATCTCGCCTCCGCCGCACCACGATATCTACTCGATCGAGGATCTCGCGGAGCTGATCCACGATCTGAAGAACGCCAACAAGGACGCCCGCGTCAGCGTCAAGCTGGTCGCCGAGGTCGGCGTCGGCACGGTCGCAGCCGGCGTCGCCAAGGCGCACGCCGACGTGGTGCTGATCAGCGGCCACGACGGCGGCACCGGCGCCTCGCCGCTGACGAGCATCAAGCACGCCGGCGCGCCGTGGGAGCTGGGCCTTGCCGAGACGCAGCAGACGCTTCTGCTCAACGACCTGCGCAGCCGCATCGTGGTCGAGGTGGACGGCCAGCTGAAGACCGGCCGGGACGTGGTGATCGGGGCGCTGCTGGGGGCCGAGGAGTTCGGGTTCGCGACAGCGCCGCTGGTGGCGATGGGATGCATCATGATGCGCGTCTGCCACCTGAACACCTGCCCGGTCGGGGTGGCGACGCAGGATCCGCGGCTGCGGGAGAAGTTCGCCGGCAAGCCGGAGCACGTCGTCAACTTCATGCGCTTCATCGCCCAGGAGGTACGCGAGCTGATGGCCCAGCTCGGCTTCCGCACGGTCAACGAGATGATCGGTCGGGCCGAGCGGCTGGAGGTCCGCAAGGCGATCGATCACTACAAGGCAAAGGGGCTCGATTTCTCGAACATCCTCTACCAGCCGCCGGTCGGGCCACAGGTCGGCCGGTACTGCTCGATCCCGCAGGACCACGGGCTGGAGAAGGCGCTCGACACGACGACGCTGCTGCCACTGTGCCGGCCAGCGCTGGAGAACGGCGAGCGGGTGGAGGCGACGCTGCCGATCCGCAACGTCAACCGCGTGGTCGGCACGATGGTCGGCAGCGAGGTGACGCGCCGGTACGGGGCCGCGGGCCTTCCCGACGACACGATCCACCTGAGGTTCGTCGGGTCGGCGGGCCAGAGTTTCGGGGCGTTCGTGCCGCGCGGCATGACGCTGGAGCTGGAGGGCGACGCGAACGACTACCTCGGCAAGGGGTTGTCGGGCGGACGGCTCATCGTCTACCCGCCGAGAGCCTCGACGTTCACGGCCTGGGATAACGTCATCGTCGGCAACGTGGCGCTGTACGGCGCGACCGGCGGCGAGGCGTTTATCCGCGGGATGGCAGGCGAGCGCTTCGCGGTGCGCAACAGTGGCGTGAGCGCGGTTGTGCTGTCGGTCGGCGATCACGGGTGCGAGTACATGACGGGCGGCCGGGTGGTGGTGCTCGGGCTGACAGGCAGGAACTTCGCGGCCGGCATGTCGGGCGGGATCGCGTACATCTACGACGAGGACGGGACGTTCCCGCGCAACTGCAATCAGGAGATGGTGAAGCTCTACAAACTCGAAGATCCGGAGGAGATGGAGGAGGTGCGCGAGCTGATCCGCCGGTTCGGGCAGTACACCGGGAGCGAGCGGGCGTGGCGGATCCTGGCGCTATGGGAGGAGAACGTGCCGAAGTTCGTCAAGGTGTACCCGAACGACTACCGGCGCGTGATCGAGACGCAGAAGCGCTACAAGCGCGAGGGGCTGTCCGACGAGGAGGCGGTCATGGCCGCGTTCGAGGAGAACGCCCATGACCTGGCGCGCGTCGGCGGGAAGTAACCGATAGTAACGAGCTGGAAGCGTAAGCGACGGCACAAGGCCCGTCGCTTACGCTTCCAGCTCGTATGCCAGAATTCACCGGGCCGACAGCGAGTGAC
>JAANMY010000345.1_pt1 | contig 66248 bp, 61 predicted proteins | sample 7279691 | NCBI WGS metagenome assembly JAANMY01 (sample SAMN14094543, study PRJNA606508) | bioreactor metagenome | isolation source: A lab-scale SPAN reactor treating ammonium-rich wastewater day 388 | place: Ireland: Galway | collected 2018-02-07 | reverse complement strand
GGTCTGCGTCGTTGCAAATCCTCGCAATAGCCAAGCTATTGCTGTGGTTTGCGCCTCGCAACCCATCCCGAACCGCATCCCCCACACCTTCATTCGAGACCATGAACACGTTCTAAGCGACACCGCAGCACACCCTGCTGTGCTGCGTTGCAACCCCAAGCACCCAAAGCTGCCAGTTGGCCTGGGTGCTATTTTTTTTGCACCGTTTTCTTCCCCCCAAGAACCGTAGCAGCGAAGCAACATTTTTTAATCAATTGCACCCTTTTGACGCGCATTTTGTTGCCGCCTCAACTCTAGAGCTACTAAACTTGTAGCGTAATGACGCGCCACCACGGCGCAGCACTAGGAGAAGCACCCATGAGTTTGAAAGACAATATCGCCATTCATCAACTGTTTGACCAGCTAGAGCGCCGCTATGCCCTGCGCATTCTCTGGGCCCTGCGCGATGGCTACCCCCAAACCTTCCGCCTGCTGCAAGACAGCGTGGGCGGCATCACCCCCAACACCTTGAACACCCGCATCAAAGAACTGCGCGAAGCTGGCTTCATGGAGCACGGCAGCGATGGCTACACCGTCACCTTGCAGGGCCAAGACCTGCTCAAACGCCTGAACGACTTGCAGGCTTTTGCCAATCGTTGGGTCAAAAACAAAGACTAACCCCAGCGCTTCGACTTCCTTTTAGCCCCCTACACAACGACGAAAACGAAAGCATTTATGGCTCTGCAACAAACCGCCTCTGGCTTGCAATACGAAGACACCGTCACCGGCACGGGTGCCACCGCTGTGGCAGGTAAACAAGTCACCGTGCATTACACCGGCTGGCTGTACCAAAACGGGCAGCAAGGTGCCAAATTTGATTCCAGCAAAGACCGCAACGACCCCTTTGTGTTTGCCCTGGGCGCAGGCATGGTCATTCGCGGCTGGGACGAAGGCGTGCAAGGCATGCAAGTGGGTGGCCAGCGCACCTTGATCATCCCCCCTGAGCTGGGCTACGGCGCTTACGGTGCCGGTGGTGTCATTCCCCCCAACGCCACTCTCAAATTTGACGTAGAGCTGCTGGCGGTTTAAATCGCCAGCCCGGCAAGGCTGATCATAAAAAAGCGCTCCTATGAAAGGAGCGCTTTTTTTATCTGGCTTTATCTGGCCACACTGCCACCGAAGCTTGCCACTGCAGGGCCATGGTCTGGAATCAACGGTAATACGCCTCCACCGTGCCTTTGAGCTTCATCAGCAAAGGCCGCCCTTTGCGATCCAGGGTTTTGCCGGCCGGCACCTTCACCCAGCCTTCGCTCACGCAGTACTCCTCCACATCTTGGCGCTCTTGGCCATTAAAACGAATCCCAACATCGTGCTCAAACACCGCCGCCACAAAGTGCGGGCTGCGGGGGTCTATCGACAGGTGATCGGGCAGTGCGGGGCGCTCAGTGGATTGCGTCATAACAAAAAAACAAAGAAAAGTTGCAAAGGCGCGATTGTAGAAAATTCCCTGAAACCCTTGATTGCCCAGCACCACCCCTGTGCAGACTCCAAACCCGCAACCTACTTGTGCACTTTGGCTTGGCGCATCTTGTTAAACGCTTTAAATCCGGTATATAATTTGAGTCTTGTCGGCGTGTAGCGCAGCCTGGTAGCGCACTTGCATGGGGTGCAAGGGGTCGCGAGTTCGAATCCCGCCACGCCGACCATTGATTCCAAAAGGCCAACATTTTAAAATGTTGGCCTTTTTTGTTTTTTACCTATTTTTTTGATTCGCCACGAAAGTTTTATTCCATGATTGAAGGCTTGATCACCGGACGCCTGACCACCGACCCCAGCGAGCGCACCGACCGCTTTGGCAAAACCTTCATGGTGGCCCGGATGCGTGCCACCGTCGGCGACGGCAACTTGCGCCCCAACGCGGCCGCCGAAATCCCCAGCAGCCTGTTTGTGAATGTTGTCGCCTTTGACCCCGTCCCCTGCAAACAGCTACTGGATTTGCAAGAGGGCGATGTGGTGTCCATCGTCGGCCCCCTCACGCCCAAAGTCTGGACAGACAAGCAAGGTGCCAGCTACCCCGCCTTGGATGTTGTGGCCTACCGGGTACTGGCCGTCCCAACCCAAATACACAGCGCAGAATTTGCTTAAAGCACTTTTCTGCCAATCAAAGCCAACAAGAAAAAGCCCTTGGATTGAAGCAATCCAAGGGCTTTTAAATTGGTCGGCGTGGCGGGATTCGAACTCGCGACCCCTTGCACCCCATGCAAGTGCGCTACCAGGCTGCGCTACACGCCGAAGCTGCGGATTATAGAGGGGAAAAACCCGCAGTTTTACAAACTGGCCAAATTTATGTGGCGGCGTGCATCAATTCCTTGCATTTTGCGCTGGCGTGGAAGGTCACCACCCGGCGGGCAGCAATCGGCACCAACTCCCCGGTGCGGGGATTGCGCCCTGGACGGGGGGCTTTTTCACGCACCTGGAAGTTGCCCAGCCCCGAGAGTTTGACGTCTTCACCACGCACCAAGCTTTGACAAATCAGGTCAAAAAAGCCATCGACCACCATTTTGGCTTCGCGCTTGTTCATTCCCATTTGCTCAAACAGCAAATCGACCAATTCGGCCTTGGTCAAGGCACCGGCTTCAAAGTTTTCTTCCATCATCTTCATCCTCGCAGCTTGGCACCGAGTTGTTCGGCCAAGGCAGCAATCACCGCCTGCATGGCAGCATCAATATCGGCATCGGTCAAGGCTTCGGCCTGGCGGCCCAAGGTCAAACGCACGGCCAAACTTTTCTCATCGTGTGCCAACGCACCGGCACTGGCGACTTCACCCGGTTTGAGCTTTTTCGGGCGGAAGACATCAAACAGCACCGCCGAGCGCAGCGTCTGCGCCGGCACCGCCGCATGCACGGCCGCCATCAGCTGGGCATGGGTCACGCTTTCTTTGACCACCACCGCAATGTCGCGCTCCACCGCCTGGTGCTTGGGCACCGGCGTAAATTGCGGCACCGGGCGCTGCAGCACAGCCTGCAGCGCCAGTTCAAACATCACCGGGGCCTGCGGCAAATCCCACTGCTGGCACCACTGCGGGTGCAACTCACCGACATGGCCAATTTCTTGCCCGGCCAGCACCACCCGGGCGCAACGGCCAGGGTGCATGGCGGGGTGTTCAGCGGGTTCAAAGCTTGCTTGCAGCGGGGCCAGCAGCGCTTGCACGTCGCCTTTCACATCAAAGAAATCGACGCGGCCATCCTGCACACCCCACTGCAGCGGCGCATTGCTGCCGTAGGCCAACCCAGCCACCCGCATCGGCTGGTCAAAGCCTTTGACGGTGGTGTCAGATTCTTCAACCGCAGCATCTTTAAAAAACACGCGCCCCAACTCAAACACGCGCACGCGCGCGGCTTTGCGATCGAGGTTGAACTTGAGCACCTGCAGCAAAGAACCCAACAAAGAGGAGCGCATCACGCTCAAATGGCTGGCAATCGGGTTCAATAACCGGATAGGGTCTTTATTAGCGGCCAGGGTTTGCTCCCACTTTTCTTCAACAAAGCTGAAGTTAATGGTCTCCTGGTAGCCCAAACCGGCCAGCAAATGGCGCACGGCAAAGGGGCTGCGGCGGTTTTCGCTCAGCAGTTTGGGCGCAATCGGTGCCAGCGGTTTGCTGGTGGGCAATTGCTCGTAGCCAATCATGCGGGCCACTTCTTCGATCAAATCCTCTTCCAGATTGATGTCAAAGCGGAAGGTCGGCGCCGTCACCGCCACCGCCTCGCTGCCCACGGCCACTGCGGGCAAGCCCAGGCCGTTCAACGCATCCAGGCATTGCTGCTGGGTCACTGGCATGCCAATCACTTTGGCGGCACGCGCCACGCGCAGCTGCACTTGCTTGGGCGCGGGCACGTTGGGCTGGACATCGGTAATCGGGCCACAGGTGGTGTCGGCGGTGCCGCAAATTTGCAGCACCAGCTCGGTAATGCGCTCAATGACCTGGACCGTGTGGGCCGGATCGACACCGCGCTCAAAACGGTGCCCGGCATCGGTCGAGAAATTAAAGCGGCGCGAGCGGCCAGCCACGGCCTTGGGCCACCAAAAGGCCGCTTCAATGTAGATGTTCTGCGTGCTATCCGACACCGCCGTGGCATCGCCCCCCATGATGCCGGCCAGCGATTCCAGGCCATTGGCATCGGCAATAACCCCCACCTGCCCATCCACCGTGACGGTGCTGCCGTTCAACAGCTTGAGCTGCTCACCGGCCTGCCCCCAGCGCACTTGCAGGCCGCCGTGGATTTTGTCGAGGTCAAAAATATGCGTCGGCTGGCCCAGCTCAAACATCACGTAGTTGGAAATATCCACCAGCGGCGCCACCGAGCGCTGGCCGCAACGCGCCAGGCGATCAACCATCCACTGCGGCGTTTTGACTTGGGTATTGACACCGCGCACGATGCGGCCCGAAAAGCGGCCACACAGGTCAGGCGCTTGAATCTCTACCGGCAAACTGTCTTGGTGCCCCACACTGGCGTGCGGAAATTCAAGCGCCGCCAGGGGGGCTCCGGTCAATGCCGACAACTCACGGGCCACGCCATAAACGCTCAGGCAGTGCGCCAGATTGGGCGTGAGTTTCAGGGTGAACAGCGTGTCGTCCAGATTCAGGTACTCGCGCAAGTTCTGGCCCAGCGGCGCATCCAGGGGCAGCTCCAGCAGGCCACTGGCATCCTCATCCACCCCCAGCTCTTTGGCCGAGCACAGCATGCCAAAGCTGGGCACGCCGCGCAGCTTGCCCACCTTGATTTTGAACGGCTTGCCGTCCGGCCCGGGCGGCAACTCGGCCCCCACGGTGGCGCAGGGCACACGGATGCCGACGCGGGCATTGGGCGCACCGCAGACAATGCTGAGCAACTCAGGGCCGCCCACATCCACCTGGCACACCCGCAGACGGTCGGCATCCGGGTGTTGCACGGCTTCTTTGATCTCACCAACCACAATGCCGGTAAAGGGTGGAGCCACCGGGTCCAGCTCTTCCACCTCCAGACCAGCCATGGTCAAGGTATCGGCCAGGGCCTGGGTGCTCAGGGGAGGGTTGCAGTATTGGCGCAACCAAGATTCAGGAAACTGCATGTTTTTTTCCATCGCATGCGCCGAGGCAGCCTCAGCGCACAATCATTAAAAGATAGCTGTTCCCGCTTTACTTATCAACATTTCAGGCTAAAAACAATCTGGAATATCGATACAGCTGCGTAAACAGCTCACTTTTTACTTATTAAATTGGGACAAGAAGCGGATATCGCCATCAAAGAACAGGCGCAAATCATTCACGCCATAGCGCAGCATGGTCAGGCGATCGGGCCCCATGCCAAAGGCAAAACCGATAAAGCGCTCGGGGTCTAAGCCCATGTTGCGCACCACATTGGGGTGCACCTGGCCGCTGCCGGCCACTTCCAGCCACTTGCCCGCCAAGGGGCCGCTTTGGAACTGGATGTCCACTTCGGCCGAAGGCTCGGTGAACGGGAAAAAGCTCGGGCGAAAGCGCAGCACCAGGTCATCGCTTTCAAAAAACGTCTTGCAAAAGTCGGTAAATACGACCTTCAGGTCTTTAAAACTCACGTTCTCACCAATCCACAAGCCTTCGCACTGGTGAAACATGGGCGAGTGCGTGGCATCCGAATCCACACGGTAGGTGCGACCGGGGGCAATCACACGAATCTCGGGCATGCCCTGCCCTGCATCGAGCTGGTTGCGGTAGCGCTTGACGTGCTGCACAGCATGGCGCACCTGCATCGGGCTGGTGTGCGTGCGCAGCAAATTCGGGGCCTGCGGCGTGCCGCCTTCGACATAAAACGTGTCGTGCATCGAACGCGCCGGGTGGTCTTCCGGGGTATTGAGCGCGGTGAAGTTGAACCAGTCAGACTCAATCTCTGGGCCCTCGGCCACTTCAAAGCCCATCGAGGCAAAAATCCCCTCAATGCGCTCCAAGGTCAGCGACACCGGGTGCAAGCCCCCCTGGCCACGCTGGCGGCCCGGCAAAGTGACATCCAGGCGCTCGGCCTGCAATTGCACCTGCAACTGGGCCTCGGCCAGGGCATTGCGGCGCTCGGTCAGGGCCGCTTCAATGGCCTGCTTGGTCACGTTGATGGCAGCGCCCCGGGTTTTCTTCTCTTCTACGGACAGCTGCGCCATGCCCTTCATCAGCTCGGTCATCTTGCCGGCTTTGCCCAAAAACTGGGCTTTGGCGTTTTCCAACTCAACAGGGGTAGCCGCCTGCGCGAACAACTCGCGGGCGCTGGCAACCAGGGAATCCAATTCGTTCATAGCGACTTTGACTTTGCTTGCGACCTTGCTGTCGCATTTTCAATACTTCAATATTCAAATACAACAAGGGCTAGTGCCTTTTCAAGCCCTAGCCCTTGCTGATAGTGCGTCAGTAGCTATTATTTATAACTACCGATCGTGAACTCAAGCAGCCAGCTTGGCTTTTACTTGTTCCACGATGCTGCCAAACGCAGCCTTGTCGTGCACAGCGATGTCGGCCAGCATTTTGCGGTCGATGTCGATGGCAGCCTTTTTCAGGCCATTGGTGAACTGGCTGTAGGTCAGACCCAATTCGCGTGCAGCCGCATTGATACGGGTGATCCACAGACGGCGGAACACGCGCTTCTTGTTGCGGCGGTCACGGTAAGCGTACTGACCGGCCTTCATCACCGCCTGTTTGGCGACGCGGAAGACATTACCGCGGCGGCCGCGGAAACCTTTGGCTTGAGCCAGAACTTTTTTGTGACGGGCACGGGCCGTTACACCACGTTTGACGCGAGGCATATGTTTACTCCTTGTTCGTCTAAAAAATTACAGGCCAGCCATGGGCATCATCTTGGCAATAGAGGCCACATCGGACTCATGCACATTGACGATGCCGCGCAGGTTACGCTTGTTCTTGGTGGTCTTCTTGGTCAAGATGTGACGCTTGAAGGCTTGACCGCGCTTAACGGTGCCACCCGGACGGACGCGAAAACGTTTCTTCGCGCTGCTCTTGGTTTTCATTTTGGGCATTGAAATGCTCCTGTTACTTGTGCTCGCAAGGCGTTTGCCACCACAGCAAAACTTGTTGGCCTCGAGTCACTTATTTACCCCAGAAAAAATCCAGGGCAATACAAAAGCTTGTCTAGAGCACAAAGTGCTTCAGACAAGCTCCTGCAAAGGGGTAATTACTCTGCTTTTTCTGGTGCGCCTGCTTCAGCAGGTTTGCCTGCCCCTGGCTTTTTACGTGCTGGGGCAATCATCATCACCATTTGGCGGCCTTCCAACTTGGGAAACTGCTCCACTTGGATGGAGTCGGCCAGATCGTCGCGCAAGCGGTTGAGCAAATCCAAGCCCAGCTGCTGGTGCGTAATCTCGCGGCCACGAAAGCGAAGCGTGATTTTACACTTATCGCCCTCCCCCAAAAAGCGTCGGATATTACGCAGTTTGATGTTGTAGTCACCATCATCCGTGCCGGGACGGAATTTCACTTCCTTGATCTCAACAACCGCCTGCTTGGCCTTGGCCTCGGCAGCCTTCTTCTGCTCTTGGTATTTGAACTTGCCATAGTCCATCAACCGACATACCGGGGGGCTGGCTGTGGCAGCAATTTCCACCAAATCCACATCCAACTCACCGGCCGCACGCAGCGCCTCTTGCAAAGGCACGATGCCCAAGGCTTCGTTGTCCGGCCCCATCAGGCGGATTTCTGGTGCGGAGATTTCACGGTTCAAACGGTGCTTGCGCTCTTCACGCTGGCGACGATCACGAAATTCTGTAGCTATGGCTCTCACCCTAAAATTTAAACGCTACGAAAAGGGTAGCTTCCTACACACAAAGCACGCGGGACAAGCCCGCGTTAATACTTTTAAGCTTTATTGGCAATATCCTGGGCTAGCAAATCGATGAAGGCTTGCACACTCATCACGCCAAGATCTTTATTCCCTCGCGCCCGCACAGCAACGGTGCCAGCAGCTTTTTCTTTGTCGCCTGCGACCAAGATATAGGGAAGCTTTTGCAATGCATGTTCGCGTATTTTATACGTGATCTTTTCATTGCGAAGGTCTGCGGCAATCTTGAGTGCATGATCTGGCAGTACTTTTTGCACTTTTGCGACAATTTCCTGCACGTAATCACTTTGCGCATCGGTGATATTGAGTACCGCCACTTGCTGCGGTGCCAGCCATACGGGCAAAGCACCCGCATGCTGCTCAATCAAAATCCCGATAAAACGCTCCATCGAACCCACAATGGCCCGGTGCAGCATCACGGGGCGATGGCGATTGCCGTCTTCGCCGACATACTCCGCATCCAAGCGCTCTGGCATAGAAAAATCGACTTGAATCGTGCCGCACTGCCACTGGCGACCCAAAGCATCTTTCAAGGTGTACTCAATTTTGGGGCCATAAAAAGCGCCATCACCCACAGCAACTTGGTATTCACAGCCCGAGGCTTTCAGGCTATCAAACAACGCTGCCTCTGCTTTGTCCCAGCTCTCGTCTGAGCCAATGCGCGCCTCAGGGCGAGTGGCCACCTTGTAAATAATGTCGGTAAAGCCAAAATCTTGGTACACCTTTTGCAGCAAACGCGTGAAATTGAGCACTTCTTGCTGCACTTGGTCTTCCATACAGAAGATGTGCCCATCATCCTGCGTGAATGCGCGAACACGCATGATGCCGTGCAACCCACCCGTCGGTTCATTGCGGTGGCATTGGCCAAATTCACCCATGCGCAACGGCAATTCACGGTAGCTTTTAATACCTTGTTTGAAGATCAGAATGTGCCCTGGGCAGTTCATCGGCTTGAGCGCGAAGTCGTGCTTTTCGCTCTCGGTCGTGAACATGTTGTCACGGTACTTGTCCCAGTGGCCGGTTTTTTCCCAGAGCGTACGATCCAGAATCTGCGGACCTTTTACCTCTAAATAGCCGTTATCACGGTACACACGGCGCATGTACTGCTCTACTTCTTGCCAAATTTGCCAGCCTTTGGCATGCCAAAAAACGGTACCGGGCGAGTGCTCATCAATGTGAAATAAGTTCAGCTCTCGGCCCAGCTTGCGGTGATCGCGTTTTTCAGCTTCCTCAATGCGGGTGATGTAGGCTTGCAGATCTTTTTTATCGGCCCAAGCCGTGCCATAAATACGCTGCAGCTGCTCATTCTTGGCATCACCGCGCCAATAGGCACCGGCCAGCTTGGTAAGCTTGAAGACTTTCAAAAAGCGGGTATTTGGCACATGCGGGCCCCGGCACATGTCCACGTATTCTTGGTGGTAGTACAAGCCCATTTGCGTTTCATTGGGCATGTCTTCCACCAAACGCAGTTTGTACGTTTCGCCGCGCTCCTCAAAAACTTTAATCACCTCGGCACGCGGTGTCATTTTTTTAACAACATCGTAGTCTTGGGCAATCAGCTCTTTCATCCGCGCTTCAATGGCTGCCACGTCTTCAGGGGTGAAGGGGCGCTCATACGAAATATCGTAGTAAAAACCTTCTTCAATCACTGGGCCAATTACCATCTTGGCGGTGGGGTACAGCTGCTTGACGGCATGGCCAATCAAGTGGGCACAGGAGTGGCGGATGATGTCCACCCCTTCTTGGTCCTTGGGGGTGATGATTTGCAGCGTGGCATCTTGCGCAATCACGTCGCAAGCATCTAGCAAGCGTCCATTGACACGGCCAGCGACGGTGTTTTTGGCTAAGCCGGCACCGATTGACTGGGCCACCTGCATGATCGTGACCGGCCCATCAAACTCGCGCACGGATCCGTCGGGAAGGGTAATTTTCAACATAACTTCGTTTTAACTTTTAAAAATTCAAGCCACGCAAACAATAAAAAAGCGCGGAACCAGTCCGCGCCTAAAAGAAAGAAGAGGGAAGCTTTTGGGATGCGCGAACTCTCTGGCCTTAGCGGCCAGCAGTGATTGACGTTGTAGTTCGCGGTGTCATAACCAATGATGCCTTTCTCGCCCTTGTAAATTAGAAAACTACGATTTTAGCGACTTAAAGACAAACGGGCTTGCAAAGCAAGCCCGTTTCTTTTTCTGAGTGCTAAGTTTGTGACCTAGCTACCACAGTGCTTAGTGGAACTGTTCTTCTTCGGTCGAACCGGTCAGGGCTTTCACGCTGGAAGAGCCGCCTTGGATCACGGTGGTCACATCGTCGAAATAGCCTGCACCCACTTCTTGTTGGTGCGACACGAAGGTGTAGCCTTGTTCGCGGGCTGCAAATTCAGGCTCTTGCACCATGTTCACATAGTGCTTCATGCCTTCGCCACGGGCGTATGCGTGGGCGAACTGGAAGGTGTTGTACCAGTTGATATGGATACCAGCCAAAGTGATGAACTGGAACTTGTAACCCAGGGCCGACAGCTCTTCTTGGAACGAAGCGATTTGACTGTCGTTGAGGTTTTTCTTCCAGTTGAACGAAGGCGAGCAGTTGTACGACAGCAGCTTGCCAGGGCAGGCAGCGTGTACAGCTTGGGCAAATTCACGGGCAAAGCCGATATCCGGCACACCCGTTTCGCACCACACCAGATCGGCGTAGGGAGCGTAAGCCACACCACGGCTGATGGCTTGCTCCAAGCCATTTTTCACGCGGTAGAAACCTTCTTGGGTGCGCTCGCCGGTGATGAAGGGACGGTCGTTGGCATCGCAATCGCTGGTCAGCAGGTTGGCGGCTTCAGCATCCGTGCGGGCCAGCACGATGGTGGGCACACCCATCACGTCAGCAGCGAAGCGGGCCGCCATCAGTTTTTCAACGGCTTCTTGGGTAGGCACCAGCACTTTGCCGCCCATGTGGCCACATTTTTTCACAGCGGCCAATTGGTCTTCAAAGTGCACACCAGCGGCGCCAGCAGCAATCATGTTCTTCATCAGCTCGAAAGCGTTCAACACGCCGCCGAAACCAGCCTCTGCATCGGCCACGATGGGCAGGAAGTAATCGACAAAACCTTCATCACCAGGATTGACACCACGGCCCCACTGAATCTCGTCAGCGCGTTTGAAGGTGTTGTTGATGCGACGCACCATGGTGGGCACCGAGTCGTAGGCATACAGCGACTGGTCGGGGTACATGGTTTCGGAAGTGTTACCGTCAGCGGCGACTTGCCAACCCGACAGGTACACAGCCTCCAGACCTGCTTTGGCTTGCTGCATGGCTTGGCCAGCGGTAATAGCGCCAAAAGCGTTCACATAGCCTTTTTTCGCACCACCGTTAATTTTTTCCCAGAGTTTTTCCGCACCACGCTGGGCCAGGGTGTGCTCAGGCTGCAGGCTGCCGCGCAGACGCACTACGTCGGCAGCGCTGTAATTGCGCTTGACGCTTTTCCAACGGGGATTTTGGGCCCAGTCTTTTTCCAGGGCGGCAATTTGTTGCTCACGGCTCAGTTGCTGATTCAGGGATTGAGGCATGTGTGATCTCCAGTTACAAAGTTGAAAAACCGTGGTGCTTGCTTGAACACCTTGGCATCTAATGTAAGTCTTATAGAAGAGTTAATCAATCTCTTATGTCTTATATAAGACAAATTTTTATTTCTTTAAAAAACAAGTAGTTAAAAATTTCAACATTGAATTTTTTCTAAAAACTGCAGGCTTTCGTGCGCATTTGCTGCAAAGCAACATTTTTTTATTTCATCCAATGCAATTCATTTTTTGCAATGTGAAATTTAGGAATGGATCGCTGCAGCACTGACCACGATGCCATCGGCATCGGCATAGAGCCAATCGCCTGGACGCACACGGACACCAGCAATCTGAATCGCCAAGTCAGCATGGCCCTGGTTGCGCTTTTGGGTGGGCATAGGGTTCAAACCCAGGGCCCGAATCCCCAGCTGTTCGGCATTGAGCTCGGCGACATCACGCACACAGCCCCACACCACAATCCCTGCCCAGCCATTGCGGGCAGCTGCAGCGGCCAAATTGCCGCCCACCAAAGCCTTGCGCAAAGAGCCCCCGCCATCGACCACCAACACGGCACCAGCGCCTGGGCTATCAAGCGCTTGCTTGACCAAGGTGTTGTCCTCAAAGCACTGCACGGTGCGCACGGGGCCGGCAAAGTGACCTACTGCACCGTAGTGCTGAAACACCGGTGGCAGCACGCGCACAGCATCTGAGGTGTCGTCTTTAAAGGCATCGCACAAATCGCAAGTAGCAAATTTCATGGTGAAAACTCCGGCTAATGAAATAAAGAGTGCTGCACGCTGCAGCACAAACCGGCGCATTGAACACCCGAAACAAGGTCACTGCCAACATTTGCTGCGCCTTCGCTGACAACAACACAACACTTCAGATGAAAAAGTCTGTCAGCTTGCTTGAAACCCATGTTTTTCCCATTAGCATCTGCACCACTTTGGTTGGCACCAGGGCCTGCCAATGCAACAAGACCCCGAAGGAATACACATGGCAACTGCAAAGAAAGCCAGCACCACCGCCACGGCTGCTGAACCCACTAAAAAACGCGCACCCAATCCCGCCTTCATGAAGCCACTGACTCCCGATGCAGCACTGGCTGCCGTGGTGGGAAAAGCCCCTCTGCCCCGCACCGAAATCGTCAGCAAACTGTGGGTTTACATCAAGGCCAACAACCTGCAAGACGCTGCCAACAAGCGCAACATCAACGCTGATGCCAAACTCAAGCCTATTTTTGGCAAAGACCAGGTCACCATGTTTGAACTGGCTGGCCTGATCGGCAAACACGTCACCAAATAAATGCCTTGCTGCTAAAAAACGCCGACCTTGGTCGGCTTTTTTAATCCCCATTGCACACAATGGATTGTGCAAATGCGAAAGATTTACATTTACAATCACACCATCTGCAAAAAAGGATGCCGTGATGATTGTCTGTGTTTGCCGCCGTATTTCGGACCGCGAAATTGCTCGCTATGCCCATGCCGGGAGCAGCTTTGACGATATCCAATTTGAGCTAGGGGTCGCCACCCAGTGCGGCTGCTGCGAAAGTACCGCCCGTGATCTGGTTGCGCAATGCCGCAGCCAAGCACCGGTTGCGGCCTTGCACAAAGCCATCGACACTCCAGCGCCCATGCTGTAATCCACAGCCTCTTCTGCGCTGCCCCAGCCAGAGGCCACCCTCTCCTCATGCGTTCTTTCGAATCTTCTGCTGTTCACTCTGTACGCTACAAAGTGGCCGTTACGGCCATGGTGTTGGCCGTGCATGCGCTCGCACTTTGGGGACTGCAGCGCCTGCCCGGTGCCACGCCGGCCCCAATGGTTATTCCTGCGCAGGTGATCGCCACCTTTATTACGCCCGAGCCTGAACCCATCGTCATGCCTGAGCCCATGCCCCTGGCCCCGCCAGAGCCGGTGGTGCAACCCAAGCCTGTGCCCAAGCCACAGCCCAAACCGCAGCCCAAGCCCAAACCGCAACCCCTGCCCAAGGCGGTTGCCAGCCCCGATCCAGCCCCGGCCACCGCGCCCACCGGCACGCTGGATCCAGAGCCAACCGCCCCCGCCACCCCAACACCTGCGCCAACGGCGGCCCAGGCCAGCACCGACACCGCAGCGCCTGCGGCCATCGTCATGCCATCGAGCAGCGCGGCATACTTGAACAACCCCCGTCCAAGCTACCCCTCCATCAGCCGACGCATGGGCGAGCAAGGCAAAGTCATGCTGCGTGTTTTTGTCAATGCGCAAGGCCAGCCGGAGCAAATTCAAATCCAACAATCCAGCGGCTTTGACCGCCTGGACAAGGCGGCCGTTGATGCCGTTCGGCGCTGGAAATTTACCCCCGGCTCACGCAATGGCGTGGCTGAAGCGATGTGGAACATCGTCCCTATTAATTTCGTACTCGAATAAAACCACCTGGAGTTTTCATGGAATCGCAATTTGGTATTGCCCACGTCTGGGCGCAGGGCGACTTTGTTTCCCGCAGCGTCGCAATTTTGCTGCTGCTGATGTCAGTGGCCTCGTGGGCGGTCATCATCATCAAAGCCTTGGCCCTGGTAAAAATGAAAAAATACGCGAGCAAGGCCGAAGGCTTTTGGCACAGCGAAGACTTTGGCATTGCCCTGGACAAACTGGGGATGGAGGCCGACAACCCGTTTCGCATCATGGCCCTGGAAGGGCGTGAGGCCGTCGCCCACCACCGCAAGACCTGCGACCACTTGCACGACACGCTGGACATCAGCGACTGGATCACCCGCTCACTGCGCTACTGCGTCGATGGCTGCACGCAGCGCCTGCAGTCAGGCCTGTCGATCCTGGCCTCGGTGGGCTCAACAGCACCGTTTGTCGGGCTGTTTGGCACGGTGTGGGGCATCTACCATGCGCTGGTGGCCATTGGCATGTCGGGCCAGTCGTCCATCGACAAAGTCGCCGGCCCCGTGGGCGAGGCGCTGATCATGACCGCCTTTGGCCTGGCCGTGGCCATTCCTGCCGTGCTGGGCTACAACGCCTTGGTGCGCGGCAACAAAAAAATCATCAATGCCCTCAATAGCTTTGCCCACGACCTGCACGCCTACTTTGTGACCGGGGCACGCATCAGCTCTGAAAAACACGGCAGCGACAGCAACAAGGTGCTGCCGCTGAAAAAAGGGGCGTAAACCATGTCCTTTGGCACCCAAGATGACAGCGATGAGGTGATGAACGAAATCAACATGACCCCCCTGGTGGATGTGATGTTGGTACTGCTCATCATCTTCATCATCACCGTGCCGGTGATGAAAGACTCGGTCAATATCGACCTGCCCCGCGCCAGCAATGAGCCGGAATTGATCAAGCCCGAAACCATCAACCTCAGCATCAGCGCCGACGGGCAATACCACTGGAACAAAGAATCGGTCTCTGACGACGAGCTGGCCCGGCGCCTGCATGCCGAAGGTGGCAAAGAAAATCAGCCCGACCTGCACATTCGGGGCGACAAGGACGTGCGCTACGAGCGCGTGGCTCAGGCCATGGCCGCTGCGCAAAAGGCTGGGGTGCGCAAGATCGGCTTCGTCACCGATCCGGCCCCATAGCGCAGAATAAACCAACGGGGTGCTGGTCTGAGTAGATACCCTTACCGGAAGGTTATCAAAATATATAGCATTTTCCGCACGAATATAAAGACATTCCAACAAAAATTGCCAATATTTACCTTAATTGCATAGCGGCTTTAGCTCATCTTTTACGGCAGGATTGGGGTATTGAAGCAAGGTTTATCTGCAGGTTTGCACGCCGATGGAACTTTTGCCTCGGCCCTGCGTTAAAGCCCTCCATGCCCCCCTTCAGCCCCTTCGACGAAGCCGACTGCATTACCCGTGCCCAGCGTGGCGAGGCTGCGGCATTCGCTGAACTGGTGGCCCGCTACCAAGAACGCATCTACCGCTTCCTGCTGCGCATGACGCATTCGCAAGAAGACGCACGTGAGCTGGCGCAAGAGACCTTTTTAAACGCCTACCAGGCTCTGCCCCGTTGGCGAGCGGATGCACGCTGGTCCACCTGGCTGTTTCGCATTGCCCGCAACCAAGCGCTGGATCGCCTGCGCCGGGCCCGGCATGTGCAGTTTGTTCCACTCGATGAGCTACTGACCAGCCAGTTGCCAGCCAGCAGCCCCACGCCCGATGCGGCACTGCAGGCCCGCCAGCGCATCACGGCGCTGGAGGCGGCACTGGCACAGCTATCCCTGGAGCACCGCGAAATCCTGCTGCTGCGCGATATCGAAGACCTGTCGTATGACGACATTGCCCAGGTGCTGGGCATCAGCCTGGGCACCGTCAAATCCCGCATTGCCCGCGCCCGCGCCGGGTTGCTACACCACATGCCGCACTGAACGCAAGGAGCTGCCATGACCTGCCCGCGTACGGAAGACCTTTCCGCCCTCATCGACCACGCCCTGCCCACGCGGCAGGAGGCCGCCCTGCAGCAGCACCTGGGCACCTGCCCCATGTGCCGCACGCAGCTCGATGCCCTGCAGGCGCTGCGCCAGCAACTGCAGGGCCTGCCCACGCCCCCCCTGGGCTGTGACTTGGCCGCGCAGTGGCAAGACCGGTTGGCACCTCGCCAGCCCCAGCACACCGGGTGGCGCTGGCGAGGCGGATTGCCAAATTGGCTGGCAGACGGGCTGTCCCACTGGCTACCAACAGGCCTGGCCGCCAGCGCAGCCCTGGTTTCGGGCGTGTGGCTGGGCGGCCTGCTCCTGGGCACAGGCAGCGTGGTGACCAGCCCCGCTCCCACCCTGACCCGTGTTTTCGACCCCGTCCCCCCCGGCGGCCTGTGCGCTGCTGCCGAGATTTGCCGCCTCACCAGAGGCCAACCATGAAGGAATCGACCATGAAACCCTTCCCCTGGCTCCGTGCCCTGCTGTTTGCCTCGTTGGCGCTCAACCTGGGGGTTGTCGCCGCACTGGCACTGCGTCCCGCCCCAGTGGCCCCGCCGCCCAGCCTGAACCTGCCCGAACACCTGGCGCTCACACCCGAACAGCGCACGCGTTGGGCCGCGCTGGAAACGCCCTTTCTGGAGGCGCTATCGACCAACTGGGAAGGCATTCGCCACCACCGCGAAGCCCTGGTGCGCCACATCTTCGCGGCCACGCCAGACCGCGCTGCCATTGATGCCGAGCAGACCGCCATTGCCCATCTGCAAGACGAGCAGCAGCAACTCGTCATCGCCCAACTGCTGGCCGAACGCGCCGTGCTGAACGACCAACAACGCACCCAACTGCTGCAACTGCTGCTGGGCCGCTATGCCCAGGAAGCAACCGAAGAAGAATTGCTGCATCGAAAATAAAAATGCACAGGGCATGGAACATTGCGCCCCGCCCTTCGTTTAAAGCCAGCAAGGCCACCCCACGCAACACGTCTGGCGGCCTTGCACAGTCCAACCAACGAACTTTCTTCGGAGCTTTTTCATGAAATCCTTCACCGCACTGCTACTGTCTGCCGCCCTCTTCACGCCACTGGCCGCACTGGCAGCCAACAACGCCCATGACCACGGCAGCGCCGCCCCCCAGCAGTTGCAACTGAACGCTGGCAAAAAATGGGTGACCGATGCACCGCTGCGCCAAGCCATGGCCGCCGTCCATCAATCGGTCACGCAGATTCTGCCCGCCGCCCACGAGGGCAAGGCCACAGCAGCCAATTACGATGCCTTTGGCCAGGCCATTGAGCAGCAGATCGCCTACATGGTGGAAAACTGCAAACTGCCCGCCGATGCCGACGCGCAGTTGCACATCGTCGTGGCCGAGCTGATGGCTGGTGCCGAAGCCGCCCAAGGCAAGCACGGCGACAATCAACGCGCTGCTGGCGTGGTGCAGGTGGCCAAGGCCGCCAATGCCTACGGCCAGCACTTCAGCCACACGGGCTGGAAAGCGGTTGCGCTGCCACACTGAGGTCCAAGCCATAAAAAAACCCCGCTAGCCATTCAAAGCTAGCGGGGTTTTTGCTTTTCTGTCAGCGCTGACGGGCGCTCAGATTAATCGCGGCTGGCGCGTTTGCGCTCGTGCTCTTTCAGGTAGCGCTTGCGCACGCGCAGGCTGGTGGGGGTGATTTCCAGCAACTCATCGTCGTCGATGAATTCCACGCCGTACTCCAGCGACAGCTCAATCGGCGGGGTGATTTTGATGGCATCTTCCTTGCCGCTAACGCGGAAGTTGGTCAGCTGCTTGGTGCGGGTGGCGTTCACCACCAGATCGTTGTCGCGGCTGTGGATGCCGATGACCATGCCTTCGTACACGGCATCGCCCGCTTTCACAAACATGCGGCCCCGATCGTCCAGCTTGCCCAGGGCGTAGGTGAAGATTTCACCATCGTCCATGGAAATCAACACGCCATTTTTACGGCCACCAATTTCGCCTTTGTAGGGCTCGTAGCTATCAAAAATGTTGCTAATCAGGCCAGTACCACGGGTCAAATTCAAGAATTCATTGGTAAAACCAATCAAACCCCGGGCAGGAATGCGGTACTCCAGGCGCACGCGGCCCCGGCCATCGGATTCCATGTTTACCAGCTCACCTTTGCGCTCGCCCAGGGCTTGCATCACGCCGCCTTGGTGGCTTTCTTCGATGTCGGCGGTGACCATTTCGATGGGCTCGCAACGCTCGCCGTCAATGTCTTTGAACACCACGCGCGGCTTGGAGACGGCCAGCTCATAGCCTTCGCGGCGCATTTCTTCCAGCAAGATGGTCAGGTGCAGTTCACCCCGGCCCGAGACTTCAAAAATCCCGTCCTCGTCGGTTTCTTTCACGCGCAGCGCCACGTTGGAGCGCAGCTCTTTTTGCAGGCGGTCCCAAATCTGGCGGCTGGTGACAAACTTGCCTTCGCGGCCGGCCAGCGGCGAGGTGTTCACGCAGAAGTTCATGGTCAGCGTGGGCTCGTCGATTTTCAGCATCGGCAGCGGCTGGGGGTTGGCCGGGTCGGTAATGGTTTCACCAATGCCCACGTTGTCAATGCCGCTGATAAGCACGATTTCCGAAGGGCCCGCCTCGGTCACTTGCACGCGGTCCAGACCCTGAAACTTGTGGATCTGGTTGATGCGGCCTTTGTAGCTTTTGCCATCGGGGCCGGCCATGACCAGCACGTCTTGCCCGGCCTTCAAGGTGCCCTGGTTGATGCGGCCTACGCCGATACGGCCCACAAAGGTGGAGTAATCCAGCGCGGAAACCTGCATTTGCACCGGCGCAGTGGCATCGCCTTTGACGGCGGGCACATGCTCCAAGATGGTGTCGAACAGGGCCGACATATCGGGGCCCCATTGCTCGCCGGGCACACCTTCGGTTTTGCTCGACCAGCCGTTGATGCCCGAGGCATACACCACGGGAAAATCCAGCTGCTCGTCGGTCGCACCCAGCTTGTCAAACAGGTCAAAGGCGGCGTTGATCACTTTGTCAGGATTGGCGCCGGGCTTGTCCACCTTGTTCACCACCACGATGGGTTTGAGCCCCAGGGCCAGCGCCTTTTTGGTCACAAAGCGCGTTTGCGGCATGGGGCCTTCTTGCGAGTCGATGAGCAGCACCACGCCATCGACCATCGACAGCGCGCGCTCGACCTCACCGCCAAAGTCCGCGTGGCCGGGGGTGTCAAGGATGTTGATGTGGGTGTCTTTCCAGCGCACGGCACAGTTTTTGGCCAAGATGGTGATGCCACGCTCGCGCTCGATGGCGTGGTTGTCCATCACCGTGTCCACCACTTTTTCGTGGGCGGCAAAGGTGCCCGAGGAGCGCAGCAGCTGGTCCACCATGGTGGTCTTGCCGTGGTCCACGTGGGCAATGATGGCGATATTGCGAATTTGTATGCTCATAGTGTTGCTCAAAGTTCCAAAGGCCGCGTTTATGAGGGGCGCGACATCCCTTCCAGAATTTGTTGAATTTCCAGGGGGCTGAGTAACCGATCGGGTATCAGCTCTCCGGCATGAATGTGCCCCACACCCAATAAGGCACGGGGCTGGTCTGCGTACACGGCCACCGCATCCGCATCGGCCCAGGGGCCGCGGCGGCGCAGCCCGGTCAGGAAGCGGGCGGCATCCTCGGCCCCCAGGGTGATGGGGGTGTGCCCTTGCAGCAGGTGATCGGCGGGCAGCACATGGGCCAGCCGCGCATCGCCCTCTAAGGCCTCCAGCTGCGCCAGGGTGACGCACTGCGCCAGGCCCAGGCCGCCCGTCTCGGTGCGGCGCAGGCTGCGCAAGTGGGCACCACAGCCCAGGGCCTGGCCAATGTCTTCGGCCAGGGTGCGGATGTAAGTGCCTTTGCTGCAGGTGACTTCTATTTCAATAGCTGGTTGCGCAGATTCATCTTGCGTTTTGGCTATTTTCAATCCGTAAATAAAGATATCCCGTGCGGGACGTTCTATCGTTTCTCCAGCACGGGCATATTCGTACAGGGCTTTGCCGTCTTTTTTCAAGGCGCTGTACATCGGCGGTATTTGGCGAATCGCCCCGGTGAATCGGGCCGCCACAGTGGCCAGGTTGTCGGCGGTGAGTTGGGCGGCATCGACCGCGCGCTCTTGCAGCACCGCACCTTCGGCATCGGCCGTGGTGGTGGTTTGGCCCAGGCGGGCGATGGCGCGGTAGGTTTTGGGGGCATCGAGCTGCAGGGCGCTGAACTTGGTCGCCGCGCCAAAGCACAGCGGCAACACGCCCGTGGCCAGCGGGTCGAGCGTGCCGGTGTGGCCCGCTTTTTCGGCGCGCAGCAGCCATTTGACCTTTTGCAAGGCATCGTTGCTGGACAGGCCCAGGGGTTTATCGAGCAGCACCACCCCATGCACGGGGCGCCGCTGCACCCGGGTGCGAGGGGCAGTCATCGTGTCAGTCCTGTTCGGGGCCACGCGAAGCGACTGCCTTGGCGATCAAGGCGTTCATGTCGGCAGCGCGCTCCTGGGTGCGGTCGTAGATAAAGTGCAAGGTCGGCACGGTGTGGATGTGCAAACGCTTGAACAAGGCATTGCGCAAAAAGCCAGCACCTTGGTTCAGCGCCTCTTGCGTGGCATCGGGGTCGCCCACCAGCAGGCTGAAATACACCTTGGCGTGGGCGTAGTCGGGCGTGACCTGCACCGATTGCAGGGTCACCATGCCCACGCGCGGGTCTTTCAACTCGCGGGCAATCAACTCGGCCAGATCCCGCTGGATCTGGTCGGCGATTTTGAAGCTGCGCTGCGGCGCAGCGGGTTTTGGTTTTTTTGCCATTAAAAGAAGAGTTATTCGCGCTGGTTTAAAAAGGATTTTTAAGGATTTATACCTAAAAATCCTTTTACACCAAGCGGCAATAGCTATTAATTACAGAGTACGGGCAATCTCGCGGATCTCAAACACTTCCAACTGGTCGCCTTCGCGAATGTCGTTGTAGTTCTTGAGTTTGATACCGCACTCAAAGCCTTCTTTGACCTCTTTGACATCGTCCTTCATACGGCGCAGCGATTCGATCTCGCCGGTGTAGATGACCACGTTGTCGCGCAGCAAGCGGAAATGCGCATGGCGCGTAACGTGGCCCTGCAGGATGTAGGAACCGGCCACGGTGCCGATCTTGGTGGCGACGAACACGGTGCGAATCTCGGCCAGGCCGATGATTTCTTCGCGCTGCTCGGGCGCCAGCATGCCGGACATGGCCGCTTTCACCTCTTCGACCGCGTCGTAGATGATGTTGTAGTAGCGGATATCGACATCGTTGCCTTCGGCCGTCTTGCGCGCTTGCACGTCGGCCCGCACGTTAAAGCCGATGATGATGGCCTTGGAGGCCAGCGCCAGGTTCACGTCCGATTCGCTGATGCCGCCCACGCCGGAGTACACCACCTGCACTTTGATCTCGTCGGTCGAGAGCTTGAGCAGCGAAGCGGCCAGCGCCTCTTGCGAGCCTTGCATATCGGCCTTGATGATCAGCGACAGGGTCTGCACGTCGCCAGCGGTCATATCGGAGAACATGTTCTCCAGCTTGGCCGCTTGCTGCTTGGCCAGCTTGGTGTTGCGGAACTTGCCAGCGCGGTAGGTGGCCACTTCACGGGCACGGCGCTCATCAAGCATGACCATGAAGTCGTCACCGGCTTGCGGCACATCCGACAGGCCCTGAATTTCGACGGGGATAGACGGGCCCGCGTCTTTGGCGGTCTTGCCGTCTTCGTCCAGCATGGCGCGCACGCGGCCATAGGTTTGGCCGGCCAGCACAATGTCGCCCACCTTCAAGGTGCCCGACTGCACCAGCACCGTGGCCACCGGGCCGCGGCCCTTGTCCAGCTGGGCCTCGATCACCAGGCCCTTGGCGGCGGCATCGGCCGGGGCTTTCAGCTCCATCACCTCGGCTTGCAGCAGCACGTGCTCCAGCAGCTCATCAATGCCCATACCGGTTTTGCTGGAGACGGCCACAAAGGGTGAATCACCACCGTATTCTTCCGGCACCACCTGCTCGGCCACCAGCTCTTGCTTGACCTTTTCAGGGTTGGCATCGGGTTTGTCGGCCTTGGTCAAGGCCACCACAATCGGCACCCCGGCGGCCTTGGCGTGCTTGATGGCCTCGCGGGTTTGCGGCATCACGCCGTCGTCCGAGGCACACACCAAGATCACGATGTCGGTGGATTTGGCACCACGGGCACGCATGGCGGTAAACGCCTCGTGGCCCGGGGTGTCCAGGAAGGTGACGATGCCGCGCGGCGTTTGCACGTGGTAGGCACCGATGTGCTGGGTAATACCACCGGCTTCGCCCGTGGCCACTTTGGTGCGGCGGATGTAGTCCAGCAGCGAGGTTTTGCCGTGGTCCACGTGGCCCATGACGGTCACCACCGGGGCACGCGGGAGCAGCTCGCCGGTGTACTGGGCGGCATCTTCTTCGCTGAAGGCTTCCGGATCGTCCAACGCCGCAATCTTGGCGGTGTGGCCCATTTCTTCGACCACGATCATCGCGGTGTCTTGGTCCAAGGGCTGGTTGATGGTGACCATCTGGCCCATCTTCATCAGCACCTTGATCAGCTCAGACGCTTTCACGGCCATCTTGTGCGCCAGCTCGGCCACCGTGATGGTCTCGGGCACCGAAATTTCTAGGGCGCGGAACTCTTGCTGCACCACTTGCTGCTGCTCATGGCGGTCGTTGCCGCCACGGCGGCCACCACGGCCGCCTTTGTTGCCGCCCGCACGCCAGTTGCCACCCCGGTTGCCGCTGTTGGTGTCGCCACGGGTTTTGATTTCTTTTTTCTTGGCGCTGTCGTCACCCGCCCAGCTGGAAGACAGCTTGGCCGATTTCACCTCTTTGGCATCTTTGCGCACTCCAGCGCCGGCCTCCGCAGGTTTGGCACCGGGGGCCGCTTTCTTGGCTCCAGCGGCCGTACTGGCCACGGCTTTTTTCGCCTCTTCGGGCTTTTCGACTTTTTCTGGCTTCTTGGCAACCAGCACCTTTTTCGGCGCGGCCATCATGGCGCGAATGGCTTCGGCCTCGGCCAGTGCCTTGCGGCGCCGATCCACCAGGTCTTTGGCGCGATCGGCCTCTTCCTTGGCACGTGCCTGGGCTTCTTGCTCGGCTTTCAGGCGGGCTTCTTCCTGCGCTTTGATGCGTTCGGCCGCGGCTGCAGCAGCCTCGGCAGCGGCTTCTTTTTTGGCTTCTTTGGCTTGGCGCAGCTTGGCCGTTTCGGCCTGGGCATAGGCGCGGGCACGCTCTTCGGCCTCGCGCTCTTTGCGCTCACGCTCTTGGCGTTCCTGGCGCTCTTGCACCAGTTGCGCTTCTTCTTTGGCAATCACCGCCACTTCTTGGCGGGCCTGCTCCTCGCGGCGCACCAGCTCTTGGTTCTCTTGCTCGGCTTGGACGGCCTGGGCCGCACGGGCCGCTACCTCGGCAGGGTCTTCGCGCTGGATAAACGTGCGCTTCTTGCGCACCTCCACCTGAATGGTGCGGGCCTTGCCTGTGGCATCGGCCTGCTTGATTTCGCTGGTGGAGCGCTTGGTCAGCGTAATTTTTTTACGCTCTCCGTCACCCACGCCGCTGGTGTTTTTCAAGTGGGCCAGCAACTGCTGTTTATCGCTATCGCTCAACGCATCACTCGCCGATTTTTTGGCCACGCCTGCTGCGCGCAATTGCTCGAGCAGGTCTTGGGGGGATTTATGGAGTTCTTTGGCAAACTCAGCCACGGTATTCAATGACATATCTTGTTCTTTCCTCCCTTTATTCCTGATCCTGGTTCTGCTCTTGGTTGAACCAGTGGGCACGCGCCTGCATGATCAGTGCGGTGGCCTCTTCAGCACTTTGGCCGGTCAGGTCGGTTAATTCATCAATGGCCAAGTCGGCCAAGTCGTCCCGTGTGCGCACGCCACCCTCGGCCAATTTGGCCAAGATTTCTGGTGTGACACCTTGCAGGGTGCGCAGGTCTTCAGCAACCTGCCCCACGCTTTCCTGCTGGGCAATTTCTTGGGTCAGCAGGGCATCTTTCGCGCGGGTGCGCAGCTCGGTGACGGTCTCCTCGTCGAAGGCTTCGATTTCCAGCATCTCGGCCAGCGGCACGTAGGCCACTTCTTCCAAGCTGTTAAAGCCTTCTTCGACCAGGATGTCGGCCAGCTCAGCATCGACATCGAGTTTTTCCATAAACAGCTTGCGGGCCGAATCGGTTTCCTCAGCCTGCTTTTGCGCCGATTCGGCTGCGTCCATGATGTTGATTTTCCAACCCGTCAGGTCCGAGGCCAAACGCACGTTCTGCCCGCCACGGCCAATGGCGATGGCCAGGTTTTCCTCATCCACCACCACATCCATGGCATGTTTTTCTTCGTCCACCACGATGGATTGGACATTGGCCGGGGCCAGCGCACCAATCACAAACTGGGCTGGGTCTTCACTCCACAGCACGATATCGACACGCTCGCCGGCCAACTCGGTGGTTACCGCATTCACGCGCGAACCGCGCACACCGACACAGGTGCCGATAGGATCAACGCGCTTGTCGTGGCTGACGACGGCAATCTTGGCACGGCTGCCAGGATCGCGGGCGCAGCTCTTGATCTCAAGCAGGCCTTGCTCGATTTCGGGCACTTCGTTGCGAAACAGCTCAATCATGAATTCCGGCGCAGCCCGCGACAGCACGATGGGCGCACCACGCAGGGTCAAATCCACTTCCATGATCATGGCGCGAACGCGGTCACCAGTGCGCAAATTTTCTTTGGGGATCATTTCGCTGCGCCGCAAGCGCCCTTCGATGCGCCCCACTTCGACGATGATGTCGCCCTTGTCCATGCGCTTGACGGTGCCGGAAAAAATCTTTTCCCCCCGGGCCATGTACTCATCCAGCAGCATTTCGCGCTCGGCATCGCGGATCTTTTGCAAAATCACTTGCTTGGCGGTCATCGCGCCAATGCGCCCAATGGGCACGGATTCGACCTGCTCTTCAATGTAGTCGCCCACTTGCACGCCCGGCTGGCGCTCTTCGGCATCCATGAGCAATTCTTCGGCATCGGGGTTTTGCAGCCCGGCATCATTGGGCACGACCAACCAGCGGCGGAAAGTGTCGTAGTGGCCCGAATCGCGGTCAATCGCCACGCGAATATCCACATCGCCACCAAACAGTTTTTTGCTTGCCTGGGCCAAGGCTTGCTCAACAGCGCCCAACACCACGTCGCGCTCGACATTTTTTTCACGCGAAATGGCTTCTACCAACATCAATAGTTCGCGATTCATGCGACCACACTCCTTCGTTCTTGCATCTATGGCGTGCACAGTGTTTGCCTGTGTGCACTTTTACTTTTCTGGCTCAACGTGCTGGCCGTTGGCTTACTGGCCCTTGGCTGCACGCCCTTTAAAACTGACGACGGGCGCCAAACGCGCCTCTTGCAATTCATCAAACACAAAACCCAGTGCCTGCAGTGGTGCAGGCTCGCGTTTTTTGCTCACGCGCTGGCCGGGCTTGACCGGCGGCTCATCACTCCAGACGATTTGCCAATGCTCGGCATCCACCCGTTCCAAGGTGCCGCGAAATTTTTTGCGGTTGGCATGCACCTGGCCTTGGGCCGCAGCACCAATCGGGGCCTTGAGGGTGATATCCACCAGCTGCCCAGCAAAGCGCTCAAAATCGACGGTATTGCGCAGCAAGCGGTCAATTCCGGGGGAAGAGACCTCCAGGCGCTGGTAATCGACCCCATCAACTTCCAGGGCAAACTGCAGTTGGCGTGTGACTTTTTCACAGTCTTCGACCGTGATGAACGCCTCTGGCAAATCCGCTTCCCCTTCGGTGGGCGCAGTCCAAGGCAAATCAATCGTGATACGAAGCAATCCGCCGGCGGTGCGTTCAATCTCCACCAGGTCGTAGCCCAGTCCGGTTACCGTTTGTTCAACAATTTGCTGCAATGCCACTGCGTTGAAATCTTTCTCAATTTTTCTCGGTGAAAAACAAACGACCAAAAAAAACGGGCGGTGAAAACCCGCCCGTTTGGTCGTGAAGGGCAGATTATAGCTTGCAAACCATTGATCTGCAACGCAGCACTGGGCTAATTCGCCTGCAACGCCGTACTATTTTGCGCCCGCCAAACGGGGCCGCAACTGCTGCCACAGAGCGACAACCGCTGCATTCACCCCGACAGGGGCCGCCCCCTCGTTTTTGTAAGACTGCACCAGCCGCGCAAGCACGGCGATCTGCGGTGGCAACACGCCCATGAAAACGGGCTGATCCCCTTGGGCAATGAGCAGCGTGGGGAAGGTTTCAATATCCCAGTCGCCCAGCAAATCGTCGTGCGCCTCAACATCCACCCACAGGTAGCGCTCTGCTGGGTCGGCCTGCTCCAGCCCCGCTTGGGCTAAAAAATCTGGCGCATAGGCCCGGCACGTGCTGCACCACTGCGCACACAAACACACGACATACCAGGTTGTTGTTTCTGCGGTTGCCTGCACACCCTCATCCTCATAAATAAAAAGCCCCGAACTTGCGCACGGGGCTTGCTCGCAGCGAACTGCTTGCAGCAGCTGGCGCTGCCGATGCTTAGCCGTGGCGTTTGCCCGGGTTCTTCTTGAAGCGGGTGTGCACACCACGCTCCAGGCTCACGCGCTGGCCACGGCCACCGGTGGGCACAGCGTAGCCATTGGGGGGAACGGGACGGGGGGTGCGCTTGCGATCAGCTTCAGTAACGATCTTATTGCCCATGACAATTTCTCCAAAGGAAAGAGGGGGTGAGTTGAAAAAACCCTGCATTCTTTCATACTCAAGCGCCATTGGCAGCCAAGCCGCCGAAAATTCCCCACCTTTGCCCACCAGGCGCTGCGCTATACCCACGCTTTGTGTCGCGTTCAGCATGCATTAAGGCGCTGTGCAGTGCGGCAATTAATCAATTAAGTGAGCATGTACCGCTTGTATTTATTAGATTAACAGGATAAAAGCTTGCTTAATCTATTTAAATCAAGCGCAAACAGCTATTAAAAAATTTACAACATGGCTTGCACCAAGGCCTGGGTGTACGGGTGCTGGGGCGCATCGAGCACGGCATCGACGCTGCCGGACTCGACCACCGCGCCATCTTTCATCACCAGCACCTGGTGGGCCATGGCGCGCACCACTTCCATGTCGTGGGTGATGAGCAAATACGCCAGCCCCCGCTCATGCTGCAATTGCTGCAGCAGTGCCAGCACCTGTTTTTGAATGCGGGCATCCAGGGCGCTGGTGGGTTCATCCAGCACCAACACCTGCGGCTGCAAGATCAAGGCGCGCGCAATCGCCAGGCGCTGGCGCTGCCCGCCCGAGAACGCATGCGGGTAGCGCTGCAGCAGGCCGGGGAATTGGTGGCTGTGCAGCCCCACCTCGGCCAGCGCCTGCACCACCCGGTGGCGCCGTGCGCTGGCATCGAGCTGCGGCGCATGCACGCGCAGGCCCTCGCCCACAATTTCTTCCACCGTCAGGCGTGGCGACAGCGCCGAGAACGGGTCTTGGAACACCACCTGCACACGGCGGCGCAACGCTTGGTTGGCGGGGGTGTTGCGCGTCGCCGGTTGCTGCCACGCTTGGCCCTCCACGGCCAGCGTCCCTTGGCTGGGCAGCAGGCCCAGCACCGCCTGGGCCAGCGTGGATTTGCCCGAGCCCGACTCGCCCACCACGGCCAGCGTTTGCCCTTGGCGCAGCTGGAAATTGGCCCCATGCACAGCCACAAACTCGCCCTTTTTGAACCAGCCGCGCAGCCCCGGCAGCGCTGTGGGATAGGCCACGCGCAGTTGCTCGGCGGCAATGTGCACGGGCGCATCGTCCGGCACCGGATGCACATGGCGCTGCGGCGTGCTGTCAAGCAATTGGCGCGTGTAGGGGTGCTGCGGGTTGGCAAACAGGTGCGCGGTGTGGGCCTGCTCAACGATGTGGCCGTGCTGCATCACCGCCACGCGGTCGGCAAAGCGGCGCACCAGGTGCAAGTCATGGGTGATGAGCAGCACCGCCATGCCGGTTTGGCGCTGCAAATCGCTGAGCAGCTCCAGCATCTGCGTGCGCAGCGCCACATCCAGCGCCGTGGTCGGCTCATCGGCCAGCAGCAGCTTGGGGCGGCTGGCCAGCGCCATGGCCAGCATGGCGCGCTGGCGTTGCCCACCCGAGAGCTGGTGCGGCCAGGCCTTGGCGCGCTGTGCGGGCTGTGGAATGCCGGTGGCCGCCAGCAGCTCAATGGCCTGCGCCCAGGCGGCTTTCACCGCCAGCCCTTGCTTGAGTTGCAGCACCTCGGCAATCTGCTGACCAATGCGCATCAAGGGGTTGAGCGCGGTCATTGGCTCTTGAAAGATCATGGCCACATCGCTGCCACGCACACTGCGCAATTGATGCTCCGATAAGGTGAGCAGATCGCGCCCATCCAGCAAGGCTGAACCGCCAATTTGAGCACCATCGAGCAAGCGCAGCAGGCTGAGCGCCGTGACCGACTTGCCCGAGCCAGACTCGCCCACCAGGGCCAGTTTTTCGCCCGCGTGCAGAGCAAAACTCACGCCTTGCACCACGGGCTTGCCACCAAACGCAACGTGCAGGTCTTGCACCTGCAGCAGGGGGGGGATTGCGGTAGAGATCGTTTCCGACATAGCTATCCGTTTTGGCTTTCAGACCCTGGCAGCTTGCCCGATTGCTTTTCGATTTTCTTGTCCTCGGCTTTCACCCGGCGCTCCAGCTTTTTGATGTCTTCTTCTGGTGGCAGCTGCTCTGGTGCAATGCCGCGCTGGCCCAGCATGGCGCGCACGCTCTGGTTGTTCTGCACATGCTCCTGGGTGATGGAGCGCTCGCCCAGCAGGTTGGCCTGCTGCACGTTGTGGTTGGTCATTTCGGTGGCCAAGTTCTTGGCCGCAATGGTCAGGGTGGGCAAAAAGTCGGCCAACGGGCGCGTCTGCACGATGCCGTATTTGTCTTTCATCATCTGCGTGGTGTGGCCGCCAAACAGCGCCGCATCACCTTGGGCACGGATACGGCCAAACCCTGCATCGTCCACACCGCGCTCGTAGATGTTTTGCGATAGCGCCTTTTCTGATTCGCGCAGGCGGTCGCGTGCATCGAGCCTAGTTTGCAAGCGCATACGGTCTTCAATCAGCTCTTGCTTGCGCGTTTGCACGGCAAAGTAGCTTTGGGCAAAGGCAATGGCCTGCTTGCGCGGGTCACCGTTTTGGGCGATCAGGTAACAGGCATAGCGAGTGAGCATGAAGTCTTCGACAGGACGTTTCGCACCCTTACCTGTCTCGATCATTTTCGTGACACCACGAAAATGATCAGCCTCGTTGTAACCCGTTGACTTGCAAGACTCTATCGCCCGATGAATGGCCGTTATGAAGTTCTCCCAGCGGGCATAGCCCAGGGGCTCCATCAGGTCGCGGGCAAACCAGAACTCGATGCCCTCATCAGGCAGGCGCTGACTGAGCTCGTTAAAGCGTGCAGTAAGTTGGGGAACGATGGTGTCGGTCATATGCAGTCTCATTGCGCCTTTCTGGGATCGAGCGCATCGCGCAGGGCATCGCCCATGAAGGTCAGCAGCAGCAATGTGAGCACCAGCACGCCAAAGGTGGAGAGCGAAATCCACCAAGCATCGACGTTGTTCTTGCCCTGGGCCAGCAGCTCGCCCAAGCTGGGGGTGCCGGGGGGCACGCCCAGGCCGAGGAAGTCCAGCGAGGTCAGCGCCAAAATGGCGGCACTCATGCGAAACGGTAAAAACGTGACCACGGGTGTGAGGCTGTTGGGCAGGATGTGGCGCCAGATGATGGCACCGTTGGACACGCCCAGCGCGCGTGCGGCTTTGACGTAATCGAGCTGGCGGTTGCGCAAAAACTCGGCGCGCACGTAGTCCGACAGGCCCATCCAGCCAAACAGCGACAGCAGCACCAGCAGCAATCCAATGCTGGGCGCGAGCACGGCGCTAAAAATAATGAGCAAATACAGCTCGGGCATGGAGCCCCAGATTTCAATCAAGCGCTGGAAGGCCAAGTCGGTCTTGCCACCAAAAAAACCCTGCACGGCCCCGGCCAGCACCCCCAGCACCACGCCAACGGCCGTCAGCGCCAAGGCAAACCAGGCACTGACGCGAAAGCCGTAGAGCAGCTGCGCCAGCATGTCGCGCCCGCGCTCGTCGGTACCCAGCCAATTGGCGCGGGACGGCGGCGCGGGGTTGGGCTGGGTGGCAAAGTAGTTGATGGTGTCCGCGCCGTAGCGGTTGGGGGCAAACAGCGCCCAATTGCCGTTTTGCTGCAGTTGCTGCTGGATAAACGGGTCGAGGTAATCGGTCGGCGTTTCAAAATCACCGCCAAAGGTGGTTTCTGGGTAGTCCTGCCACAGCGGGGTGTAGAGCTGGCCTTGGTAGCGCACCAGCAGCGGGCGATCATTGCTGATCAGTTCCGCGCCCAGACTGAGCAGCACCAGGGCCAGAAAGAGCCACAAACTCCAGCGCCCCAGCCGATTGTCAGCAAAGCGCCGCCAGGCACGGCGGGCAGGAGAAACTCCTATTTCAGTAGCTGCTAGCGCTTGTGGGGTAAGCGTTTCAGTCGAATTTGACACGAGGATCCACCCAGACGTAACACAGGTCAGAAATCAGCTTGGTCACCAGCCCGATCAAGGTGAACAGGTACAGCGTGCCCAGCACCACCGGGTAGTCGCGGCGGATAACACTTTCATAGCTGAGCAGGCCCAGGCCATCGAGAGAAAACAGCGTTTCAATCAACAATGATCCGGTAAAAAAAGCGCCGATAAAGGCCGCCGGAAAGCCGGTGACGATGGGCAGCAGCGCATTGCGAAACACGTGGCGGTAGAGCACTTGGCGCTCGCTCAAGCCCTTGGCCCGGGCGGTGAGCACGTACTGCTTGCGGATTTCTTCCAAAAAAGCGTTTTTGGTCAGCATGGCAGTGACGGCAAAGCTGCCCGCCACCATGGCCAGCACGGGCAAGGTGATGTGCCACAGGTAATCCACCACCTTGCCCATGAGCGATAAATCGGCCCAATGGCTGGAGGTAAGCCCGCGCAGCGGGAACCACTGCAACTGCCCGCCAAACACCACTAGCAGCGCCAGCCCCAAAACAAACCCCGGAATGGCATAGCCCACCAAAATCACCAGCGTGGTGAGCAAATCAAAGCGCGAACCAGCCCGCACGGCCTTGGCAATGCCCAGGGGCACCGCCACCAGGTAGCTGATAAAAAAGGTCCACAACCCCAGGCTGGCCGAGACGGGTAGCTTTTCTTGGATGAGCTGCCAGACATCTTTGTTCTGAAAAAAGCTGCGCCCCAGATCAAAGCGGGCAAACTGCCCCAGCATCTGCACAAAACGCTCGTGCGCCGGTTTGTCAAAGCCGTACAGGGCTTTGATTTCGGCCAAGCGCTGGGCATCCACGCCCTGGGCCCCACGGTAGGCCAGCCCCCCACCTTCCCCACCACCACCGCCCGCGCCGGCCTTGGCCTCGGCCAGGTACTGCTCAACCGGGCCGCCGGGGACAAATTGAATCACCACAAAGGTCAGCAGCAGCACCCCCAGCAACGTGGGCAGCATCAGCACAATGCGTTTAAGTATGTAGGCCAGCATGGTGGGAGATTATGGCGGAGGCGCATGCACACCAAGGCAGTGCCGCGCCTAGGAAAGTCGGGCCAGCAAGGCGAATCGGGGCAAGCTTGGTATGCTTGGCACCCCACTGCATGCATGCCATGAACTCCGCCCCCACCATGAACCCTTTGCCAGCCCCATCCGCAACCCCAGGCCCTGACCTGGCGCAGCTGCTGCAAACCGCTGTCGAGCAGGCATTCAATGCGGTGGTCATCACCAGTGCGGGCAGCGATGGTGCGGGCCCACTCATCACTTATTGCAACTCCGCGTTTTGCCGCATGACGGGCTATGCCCGCACCGAGTTGCTAGGCCGTTCACCACGCATACTGCAAGGCCCTAAAACCGACCCTCAGGTGCTGCAGCGGCTGCACGAATGCCTGCAGCAAGGGCGGTTTTTTCAGGGCTCTACGGTGAATTACCGCAAGGACGGCAGCAGCTACTTGGTGGAGTGGAACATTTCCCCTGTGCGCGATGCCCAGGGCCAGGTGCAAGCCTATGTATCGGTGCAACAGGACATCACCACGCGGGTGCGCGCTGAGCAGCGCCAGGCCTTGCTGGCACGGGCGCTGAACGCGACACAGGATGCGGTGGTGATTGCCAACGAACAGGCGCAGATTTTGTTCGTTAATCAAGCCTTTGAAGACCTGACGGGCTACCGCAGCGACGAGGTACTGGGACGTACGCCCAAATTTTTGCAATCGGGCGAACACCCCCCCGCTTTCTACAGCCAACTGCGCGATGCCTTGGCACGCGGTGACAGCTGCCAGACCACTTTTGCCAATCGGCGCAAAGACGGCAGCATCTACCACGCGGCGCAGACCATTACCCCGCTCAGGGACGAGGCGGGTACCACCCAGCACTACGTCAGTGTGACCAAAGACGTGACTGAGCTGATAGCGCGCACCCAAGAGCTGCGCGAGCAGGCCCACCACGATGCGCTGACCGGCTTGCTCAACCGCCGCGCTGGCGAGCAGCAGCTAGAGCGCTGCCAGCGGACGGCACAAATCGAGTGCCAAAGTTATGCCTTGATCCTGGCCGATATCGACAACTTCAAGTCCATCAATGACCGCTTTGGCCACGATGAGGGCGACCGGGTGCTGCAGCGCTGCGCCACGCTGCTTAGCCGCAAGGTGCGCAGCGGCGATGCGCTGATCCGCTGGGGGGGCGAAGAGTTTTTGATTGTGCTGCCCGGTTGCAGATTAGAGGCCGCCCAAGAACTGGCCGAGCGCATCCGCGCCGCCATGGCGCAGGAGCAGGATGCCGTGGTGGGCAGCATCACGCTATCTTTGGGCGTAGGTGCATGGCAGCCGGGCGAATGCAGCTCCACGCTGCTGCGGCGCACTGACCAGGCGCTGTACCGCGCCAAAACCAGCGGCCGCAACCAAGTGGCCGTCGCGCCGTAGCGCTGGCGCCAGCGCGTGCGGCTTCAGTCTTCAGGCCAGTGGATGGCGGGCAGTTGCTCAAACGCGGGTTTGGCAAACAAATAGCCCTGAAAGTAATGAATACCCAGGGCGCGTAGCGTGCGGTATTCGGCCAGCGTTTCCACGCCTTCGGCAATCACTTCGATCGACAGCGCCTTGCACACGCCCAAAATGCCCTGCACGATGGCGTGGCGCACCGGGTTGGTGTCAATGTGGCGCACCAGCTCCATGTCGAGCTTGATGATGTCGGGTTGAAATTCTGCCAACAGGTTCAGGCCCGAGTAGCCCGCGCCAAAGTCGTCAATCGCGGTTTTAAAGCCGCGGCGCCGGTACTCTTCCAGGATGCGCTTGAGGTGCTCTTTGTCCACCACACGTTCGTTCTCGGTGATCTCAAAAATCAGCCGGTTGGTCGGAAACTGGTGCTGCTGCGCAGCTTCCAGCGTGGTGCGAATGCAGGCGGCAGGCTCGTACACCGCATTGGGCAAAAAGTTGATGCTAACGTGGCAGCCCATGCCCAGCTGCGCTGCCAGGCGCACGGCTTTGACGCGGCAAGCCTGGTCAAATTGGTAACGGTTGTCGTCGTTCACCTGACCCAGGATGTGGGCCGCGCCACTGCCATCCAAGCCCCGCACCAAAGCTTCGTAGGCAAATACCTCGCGGCTGCGCACATCAATGATGGGCTGAAACGCCATGCTGAAATCAACTGTCAGCGGCGGCCGATCCTGGCAGGCTTTGCAAGGGGGAATGGAGGAGGTGCGGGATGTGGTGGCCATTTGCGCATTTTACTTGAGTCCCTGCGGCTACCTGGGTGCCAGCACCGACCTGCAGCCAAAGAAAAAAATCACAGTGCCATCAGCACCGGCCCGCCTTTTTCCAGCGCTCGCTGGTACGCCGGGCGGGCCTGTATGCGCTGCAGGTAGGCCTGCAAATGGGGCCAGGCGCTGGCCGCAGCACCACGCGCCAGGGCGGCCTCTACGGCAAAGCTCATTTGAAAGTCGGCCAGGCTCAGGTGCTCGCCCGCAAACCAGCGGTGCTGTGCCAAGTGGTGCTCCATGAAGGCCAGCGCGGCCTGTACGTTGGGCTGAATCAGCTTTTGTTGCACGCCAGCGCACAAAGCCCGCGCCACGGGGCGCACGAAAAATGGCATGGGCTGGCGTGGGATGGAGCCAAACACCAGTTGCATCACCAGCCAGTTCATCAGCGAGCCTTCAGCGTAGTGCATCCAGAAACGGCACTGGCGATGCGCGGGCGTGCCGCGTGCGGGCTCCAGGTGCGCCAGCTCAGCGGGGGCCTGCGCACCGTAGCACTCGGCCAGGTATTCCAAAATGGCACCCGACTCGGCCACGACCAACTCGCCATCGGTCAACACCGGCGACTTGCCCAGCGGATGGATTTTTTTCAACTCTGGCGGGGCCAGACGGGTGGCCGGATCGCGCTGGTAGCGGCGCAGCTCGTAAGGCACGCCCAGCTCTTCTAGGAGCCACAAAATACGATGCGAGCGCGAAGTCTCAAGGTGGTGCAAGGTCAGCATGGTGGTGAGGGTGAGGGAGGTAAAGGGGTGGAGCCGGCCTGGCGCAGCCAGCGCATCAAGCGCCCGAGCACGGGTAGCTTTTCGTAGAGTTCTTCGGCGGTGTCCCAATAGTCGCGGTGCAGCGTCACGCGGCCTTGGGCATCGAAATGTACCAGCGTGCCGCCGTGGATGCATTGCGGCACCTGCGCACGCCAGCGCTTCATGCGAAAGTGAAACTCCCACTGCAAAAAGGCCTGCTGCCCCTGCGCCACGTGCTGGGTGACGACAAAGCGCGGCTGCTCCAGGCTCTCAAACATATGGGCAAAGATGGCGCGGATGGCGGGCACGCCCTGCACATCGTTGAACGGGTCTTTGAAGCGCGCCTCGGGGGCGTAGTAGTCGTCCAGCTGCGCCAGCCGGGCGGGGGTGAGCTGCTCGTAGAGCTGGGCCAGCCGGGCGGCAGCGGCGTGGGCATCGGGCACACCGGGCAGATGGGGCGAATCGGGCAAGTGCGTCATGCGTTACAGCCCCGTCATGCGGTGCACCAAAGGAAAGTACCAGCGGTACGGCAGCACGCGCAGCAGCTTGAGCCACAGGGTGAAGCGGCGCGGAAAGTGCAGCTCAAAGTCGCCCCGCTCCCAGCCGCGCAGCATGGCCTGGGCCGCCTGCTCCGGGGTGAGCAAGGCGGGCATGGTGAAGTCGTTTTGCCGCGTCAGCGGGGTATCGACAAAACCAGGGTTCACCACGCTCACCCCCACCCCTTGCGGGCGCAAGTCCAAAAACAAGGTTTCGGCCAAGTTAATGAGCGCTGCCTTGGTCGGGCCATAGGCCAGGCTCTGCGGCAGACCGCGCCAACCCGCCACACTGGCCACCAGGCTCAGGTGCGGCGCGCGCCCGGCCTGGGCCGAGGCCAGCAGGCCCGGCACCACAGCGGCCAGCAGGTGCAGCGCTCCGGTCAGGTTCACTTGCTGGTGGCGCAGCAGCTCGGGCAGGGCCAGCGCATCGGCGCGCATGGGGGCGTAGTGGCCCGCGCAGTAGCACACCAAGTCCAGCGGCGCCTGGGCCTGCAGGTGATCGGCTGCGTGCTGCACTGCTTGGGCATCGGTCACGTCCAGCACCAGGGCCTGGCTACCGGGGTGCTGCTGCACAAACGCATCCAGCAGCGCCTGCTGGCGTGCCGAAATGATCACCTGGGCACCCTGGGCGTGCAATTGCGCGGCCACGGCGCGGCCAATGCCGCTGGAGGCACCCACCAGCCACACACGCTTGCCGCGCCAGTTGGGGATAGCAGGGTTCAGAGGCATGGCGCCACTCCTTACTGTTTGGTGAACGAGAGCAACACCTCGCCCAGGGTGACGCCAAATTTGCTCATGGTGGCGCGGTTGAGCAGCACCCGGTCATCAACCAAGAACATCCAATCGTCAAACTGCACCTCGTACTCCTTGCCATCCACCGGCAGGCGCAGGGTGTAGTTCCAGCGAAAGGCGTTGCCGGAGGTCTGGCCCTGGGCCTCGCCCACCACATCGTCGGCCCGCCCGGTGTAGCGGCCATCGGCATGCTTGGTCAGGCGCCAGATGCGCCGCTCAGTGCTGCCGTCGGAATAGGTAAACGCCTCGTCGAGCACGCCCTGGTTGCCCTCCCAATGGCAATCCATCACCACGGTAAAGCGGCGGGCCACTGCGCCATTGCGCTTTTGGAAAACGCCATGGGCCAGGACGCGGCCAGTGAAATAGCGATCCAGCTCCAGCAGCGGGCGCTCCTGGGCGTAGTCGGTCACTTGGGGGCTGGCACAGCCGGTGAGCACGGCCGTACCGGCAAGCAAGGTGAATAAAGCGCGGCGGCGGGTTTTCATGGGGCAACTCCTGGGTCAGGCAACAGCGAAATGGGACGAATCAACAAGCGGTAGAGCAACGCTGCGGCCAGCAGCTTGAGGGCGCAGGGCAGCAGCGCATAGGCCCAGGCCAGGCGCTGCAGCCCCTGGGCATCGAGGGTGCCGGGGCTGTAGCCCCCCCACTGCAACAGCGGCAGCGCAGCCCCAGCGGCCAGGGCCAAATTCAGTTTGGTGGCCAAATTCCACCAGCCCAAGTAAGCACCTTCGCTGCGGCCCTGGGCACCGTGGCGCTCCACCAACCGGGCCAGCAAAGCCCCCGGCAACGCCAAATCGGCCCCCAGGGCGATGCCCGAGAGCGCGCAAATCAGCGCAAAAGCGGCAATTTGCCCACTGCTTAAAAACGTCGTCCAGCCAAAGCAGGCCACCGCCAGCAACATGCCGCCCAGCCAGGCGCGCTCCAGCCCCCAGCGGCGCACCGCGCGCAACCAGCCCGGCATGGACAGTGCCCCACTGACAAAGTACAGCACCAGAAACAGCGCAATCTGCTCTTGCGTGGCCTGCAGACGGTCCTGGGCAAAAAACAGCATCAACGCGGCCGGAATGGCGCTGGCAATGCCGTTGCAGACAAACACCGCCAGCAAACGGCGAAAGGCGATCTGGCGCAGCGGCTGCCAGATGGCCGACCAGGGCAAGCGGGCCGACACGCCCTGCGCCAGCGCAGCCACCGGGCGCGGTGCCCACCACAGGGCCAGCCACCCCATCCACAACGCCAGCGCAAACACCCACAACATGGGCTGCGCACCCCAGGCCACCGACAGCGCACTGGCCATGACCACGCCGATCAGCCCCGGCCCTTCGCGCCAAGCCACCACATGGCCGCGCTGCACGGCATCGCCCCCCAGGCGCACCCCCCAGGCCTGGTGGGCAATGACCAACTGGCTGTGCGCCAAACAGGTCAGCAGCAGGCCCGCCACCATCCAGGCGGCCAGCGCCTGCGGCCCCTGCACCGCAGGAAAGAACAGCCCGGCCAAGCCCAACAGCTGCACCAAGGCCGAGCCACCCGCCACCCACAGCACCATGCGCAGCGGCCCCTGGTACAGGTGGTCGCTCCAGCGGCCCAACAGGGGTTCTGCCGCAGCGTCGAGCAGGCGCACCAGCATCAACAAGGCCCCCACGCTGGCCAGCGGCAAGCCCAAGGTGGTGGCGTAGTGGTGCGGCAACACCACATACAGCGGCAAGGCCACAAAGGCCAACGGCAACCCCAGCAAGCCATAGGCCGGGCCCGACCACCAGCGTGGCAACGGCCCAGTGTGTGCAGATGCAGAGGTAGCCAAGGACGTCATGGTGCTGTGGCTCCCGGGCTGCGGGCCAGCAAGGCACTGCGCAGGGCTGGCTCGGACGTTTGCGGTGCCAGCCAAATGCCAAAAAACAGGCGGGCCAGTTCAGCGTCGTCAATCGCGGCCAGCTCCTGGTTGCCACGCCACAAGCGCATCCCCTGGCCCGGCTGGTACAGGCCCGTGAGCCGGTCGCCCGGCTGCACATCGGGGAGCACCTCTGCCAGACGCTGCTGCCACTGCTGTGCTTGGGTGGGTGGCACGCTGGCCTGGCGCTGCATTTCTTCGACCGAGCGCTGGGCAATCGCCGCACCGGTGAAAGCCCGGTGGTAGGTCAGCTCCAGCGCCAGCGGGTGCGCGCCAAAGCGGCTGGCCTCAAACCCGGGGCTGACCCACAGCCGCGCGTCATAAATGCGCAAACCGAAAAAGCGCAGCTGCCCCTCGCCCGCCAGCGTGGCACCGGCCAGCGACTGGTGCAGCCACTGCGGCGCGGCACCGCCCTCCTGCGCGGCCACGGGGTGCAGCAACGCCAGGGCCAGCGCCCCGCTGGCGGCGACGGCACGCAGCCAGGGTTTTAAGCATAAAAATGGGCTGAACGGCATATACAGCAAGCGCAAGCAGCTATTAATTAAATACTACCCACTCAAGCCCCAGGCAAGCGCGGTGCGGCACTTGCAGCACGCCCGGGCACACCTGGGCGGCGCTGGGTGCTGGCATAAGCGTTGCTGCTGGCCTCGGTCGCTTCCAACCCCAAGCGGAACACGCTCACAGTTTCGGCCAGTTGCGCGGCCTGCTGCTTGAGCGTCTGTGCGGCGGCGGCACTTTGCTCCACCAGGGCCGCGTTTTGCTGGGTAGAGCGGTCCAGGTGCGCCACGGCCTCGCCCACCTGGGCAATGCCGTCGGTTTGCTCGGCCGTGGCAGTGCTGATTTCAGCAATCAAGCTGGCCACGCGCTGGGCCTGCTCAACGATGTCGGTCATGGTGGCCCCGGCATCCTCCACCAGGCGTGCGCCCTGCTCCACTTTGGCTACGCTGCCGTCAATCAGGCCCTTGATTTCCCGGGCCGCATCGGCACTGCGCCCAGCCAGGGCGCGCACTTCACCGGCCACCACGGCAAAGCCACGGCCTTGTTCGCCGGCACGTGCCGCTTCCACGGCCGCGTTGAGCGCCAGGATGTTGGTTTGGAAAGCAATCGAGTCGATCACGCCAATGATGTCGGCCATCTTGTGGCTGCTGGCCGTAATTTCCCCCATGGTGCTGACCACCTGGGCCACCACGGCACCGCCTTTGTGCGCGGCTTCGCTGGCCAGGGTCGCCACCTGGGTGGCTTGGCGGGCCGAATCGGCGTTGTGCTTGACCGAGGCGGTCATTTGCTCCATCGACGAGGCCGCGTTTTGCAAATTGGCCGCCTGCTCTTCGGTGCGTTGCAGCAAACCGACGTTGCCCCCGGCAATTTCTTCCGAGCCCACGGTGACGGCGTTCGATGCCTGGCGCACTTGCCCCACCACGCTCGCCAAGCTGGCTTGCATGGCCCCCAGCGAAGCCAGCACGCTGCCCGGCTCGGCCTGGGCAGTACCGGGCACCGGTTGCAAATCGCCCTGGGCCACTTGGCTGGCCACTTCGGCCAGGGCCACGGGCTCGGCGCCCAACTGGCGCACGATGCTACGCGCCACAGTCCAGGCCACGGCAGCGCTGAGCACCAGCGCCAGTGCCAGGGCGGTGAACATCACACTCAAAAAGCTATCCGCTTCTTGCATAGCACTGTGGTTGGCCTCTTGAATGCGTGCTTCTTTGAAGTCGATGAGCTTGTTGATGGCTGCCAGCCACTGCACGTACTGCGGCTTGGCCTGCTGCCACAGCGTCTGAGCGGCTTGCGCGTCACCGGCCTGCACCTGCGCAATGATGGCTTGCGTGGTGGCCACGGCCTGGGCTTCAGCGCTGCGAATACCGGCATACAGCGGCGCCAGCTCAGGCGGCGCACCCACACGGTTGACCAGTTTTTCCAGCGGTGTGGCCGACTGGGCGTAAAAATCGGCCAGCGCGGCAATGGTGGCAATTTCTTTGTCGCGCTCGGCAGGCGTGGGGCTGAGCACCACATCGCGCACGGCAATCGAGCGGTCGTGCGCCGAACCACGGAAGTTGATGGCGTAGCGCTGCACCTGCACGTGGATGTTGTTGTTGTCGCGCAGTGCTTGGTCAATGCGGCTGACTTTGACCACAGCCACCCCCGTGACCACGATCAGCAGCGCCAAAATCAAACCAAACCCGGCATACAGGCGGGCTGCGACGGTCATACGAGAAAAAAACATGGAGAACTCCTAGGGAGAAAAGCTGGGCGAAAGCAGACTGAAAAGTACTCAAATCTATAGCAATGTGCCGCTGGATGCTGGGCGCTCTCCATCTTTGATCAAGGTGTACTGCACCACGTCAATACTGCGTGCATCAAACCCTGCTTCGCAATAGGCCAAATAGAACTCCCAGGTGCGCTGAAAGCGCGCATCAAAACCCTGGTCCTGCACCTTGCTGCGCTGCTGGACGAAACGCTGGTGCCAGCGGCGCAGGGTTTCGGCATAGTCGTGGCCAAAGGCAAACTCCTCCACCACGCGCAAGCCCGCCGCTTGGGCAGCCGCACGAATGCGCGACGGGCTGGGCAGGCAACCGCCCGGAAAGATGTACTGCTGGATGAAATCAGTGCCCTGCACGTAGCGCTCGAACAGCGCGTCGTCAATCACGATGCTCTGGATGCACGCGCGCCCGCCTGGTTTCAGCAAACGCGCCACGCTGCCAAAGTAGCTGGGCCAATAGGCTTGGCCCACGGCCTCGACCATCTCAATCGAGCAAATGGCGTCGAACGGGGCATCTTGAATATCGCGGTAGTCCTGCAGGCGCAAATCCACCTGGGGAGCCACACCGGCCGCCTGCATGCGCTGCTGGCCCCAGGCCAGCTGTTCGGTGGACAGTGTCACGCCCGTCACCTGGGCCTGAAACTCACCGGCTGCCATTTCGGCCAGCGCGCCCCAGCCACAGCCAATTTCCAGCACGCGCTGGCCAGGCTGCACACCGGCGCTGTGCAGGGCGCGGCGCACTTTGGCGTGCTGGGCCTCGGTCAGGTCACCCTGCAAATCGCCCTGGAACCAGGCGCTGGAGTAATTCATGCTCGGGTCAAGCCAGAGCTTGTAGAAATCGTTGCCCAGGTCGTAGTGGGCGTGGATGTTGCGGCGGCTGCCCGCGCGGGTGTTGCGGTTGAGCAGGTGGCGCAGGCGGTAGGCCAGCCGCCCCCACCAGCCGCCATAGACCAGCGATTCGAGCGCGTCGCGGTTGGCCATCAGCAGGCGCAGCAGGTCGGCCAGGTGGGGGGTGCTCCAGTCTTGGGCGATATAGCCCTCGGCCAGGCCAATGTCGCCCGAGCGCAGCACTGCAGCAAACACCCGCCAGTTGTGCAAACGCATGCTGGCGTGTGGGTGCTGGCCACGGCCCAGCTGCAAGACCTTGCCATCGGGCAGTTCCAAGTGCAGCGTGCCGTGCTGCAGGCGTTGCAACAGGCGCAGGCCCTGGCGTGCCGCAGCGGGCATATCGGCAGTCAGTGGGAGCGCAGACGGTGAGGCGGTAGTGGTGTTCATGGTCAAAGGCTCGGCTTGGAAGGCTTGGAAGGCTTGGAAGGCTTGGAAGGCTTGGAAGGCGTGGAAGAGCGGGTTACGGGCTGGGTGGGCGGCGCAGGCTTGCGGTGAAACGGCGCACGCTTGGCCCACAGCAGCAGCGCGTGCCAGTGGATGCGGGCCATCACGCCCAGTGTGAGTAAGGGGTAATGCCACAGTGCGCGGCGGCGGCTGGCCGCATCCAGCGGCTGCAAGCGCCCAGCCACGCCGGTGAGTACTAGCGGGCCTTGGGCATCGTCAAAGTCGATGCGCACCCGTGTGGAGTGCAGTCCCTGGGCACCGCTGCGCTTGAACTCAAAGCGGTAGCCGCCCTCCACCGGGCAAAACGGCGACACATGGAACACCTTGCGCGCGCGCAGCTCCTGGCCGTACTGCGGGGCATCGAGCAGGTAAGCATGGCGCTCGCCAAAGGTGTTGTTCACCTCGGCCACGATGGCGCGCAGGCTGCCATCGGCGCGGTGGCAGTACCAAAAACTCACGGGCTTAAAGCTGTAGCCCAGCACGCGTGGGTAGCAATGCAGCCAGATTTCCCCATCCACACCGTCGATGCCCTCGCTGTGCAGCAGCGCTTCCAGCCAGGCCAGGGCACCGCCTTGCGCGGGGCTGCGGCCATCGCCGTGGTCGGCATCGCGAAAGGCCAGCGCACCGCGCCGGTTCAGTGCCAGCACGCCTGCCGCTTCGGGTTGCGCGCGCAGCGTGCGCATGGGCAGCAGCAGAAAAAATGTTGGCACGATGAAACGGTGGCGGCGTGGGCGCAGCCGGGTGTGCCACACATGGCCAAAGCCAATGTGGGGCTGGTGGGCGGCCAGCGCAGGGGCAGGGGCGGTCATGCAGCCTCCCGGCGCTGCAGCTGCTGCAGCAACAAATCGGCCGCGCGGTAGCCCGACTGCAGCCCATCTTCGTGAAAGCCATAGCCCGTCCAGGCACCGCAGTACCAGGTGCGCTGTGTGCCTTGCAGTTGGGGCACCTGGTCTTGCGCCGCAATGGCGGGCAGGTCGAACACGGGGTGGTCGTAGTCGAACTCGGCCAGCACTTTGTCACGCGCCATCGGGCGTGCTGGGTTGAGCGACACCAGCACCGGGTCGGCAAACGGCAAGGGCTGCAGGCGGTTGAGCCAGTAGTGCAGGCACACACGCGCCGATTCCTGCTGGCTGCTGGCAGCACGCTCGTAGTTCCAGGCCGCCCAGGCGCTGCGCCGGCGCGGCATCACGCTGTCGTCGGTATGCAGCACCGCGCGGTTGGGCTGGTAGCGGATGGCACCCAGCACCTGGCTTTCCTGCGCGGTGGGTTGGGCCAGCAATTGCAGCGCCTGGTCGCTGTGCACGGCCAGCACCACGGCGTCAAAGCGCTCGCTGTGACCATCGGTATGCACCTGCACGCCAGCGGCATCGCGCACGATGCGCTGCACCGGCACGCCCAAACGCGCATCCAAACCGCGCAGCAGCTTGTCCACGTACTGGCGCGCACCACCGGCCACGGTGAACCATTGCGGCCGGTTGCTCACTTGGATGAGGCCATGGTTGTGGCAAAAACGGATCATGGTGGCCACCGGAAAGCGCAGCATTTGGTCGGTCGGGCAGCTCCAGATGCAGCCCAGCATGGGCAGGAAATACCAATCGCGAAAGGCCGTGCCAAAGCCGTGCTGCGCCAAAAAATTGCCCAGTGGCTGGGCCAGCGCCGCCTCTTCGCCCGATTCGGCCAGGGTGGTACACAGTTGGTTAAAGCGCAGCAGCTCGCGCAACATGCCCCAAAAGCGCGGGCGCAGCAGGTTGCGCCGCTGGGCAAATACCGTGGCCAAGTTGGAACCGCTCCACTCCAGCGCCTGGGCCCCCAGCGCACCTGCGCCGGGCACCTGCACAGAAAACGACATGTCCGAATGGGCGCTGGGCACCTGCAGCTCATCGAGCAAAGCGATCAGGCCGGGATACGTGCGCTCGTTGAACACCAGAAAGCCCGTGTCCACACCATGGGTGACCGGCTGCCCCTGCGCATTGGGCAGCGTCACATCCACCGTGTGCGTGTGGCCACCAAAGTAGTTGCCGGCTTCAAACACGCTGACCCGTGCCTGTTGGCGCAACCGGTGGGCGGCGGCCAAACCCGAAATTCCCGAACCAATGACAGCAATTTTCATAGCGACTCGCAATCTGCAAACACCCGCCAGGGGCGCTGTGTGGGGCTGATAAGATGGCTACTGTACTAGACAAAAATAATTTTGTCCTAGACAATTTTAAAAAATCACAATTTTGTCCATGACACTCCCTGCACGGCTTCCCTTCCTTTTCTGTCCGCTTTACCCAAAGGCCACTGCATGAACACCCCTGCCTTCACCTCGACCGAAGCTGGTCTGCCCATTGCGGCTGTCGAACGAGAGACTGGATTGGCCAAAGACACTCTGCGTGTATGGGAGAAGCGCTATGGTTTTCCGCAACCTTTGCGCGATGCCAGTGGCAACCGCATCTACCCTGCAGAGCAGGTGCAGCGGCTGCTGCTGGTGCGCCGTCTGCTCGATGCTGGCCTGCGCCCCAACAAAGTGGTTGGGCTGGATGTGGCAGCACTGACCCAGCTTTTGTCCCAACACAGCCAGGCCAGCAGCGCAAATTTGTCTAAGACAAACAGCACCACCCTGCCATCCCATCCCGCCGAGCTGTCGGCCCTGCTGGACACGATTGCCGCCCACGACCCCCAGGGGCTGCGCCATGCCCTGCACCACGCACAAATGCGCATGGGCCTGGGGCCGTTCATCACCGAACTGGTGGCCCCGCTTACGGTGGCCGTGGGCGAGGCCTGGGTGCAGGGGCGGTTTGAAATTTTTGAAGAACACCTGTACACCGAGGTCATCACCGGCGTGCTGCGCCAGGCGATTGCCTCGCTCGCTCCGCTGCATGGTTCGCCCCCGGCCTTGGGGCCCAAAGTGCTGCTCACCACCTTGCCGCAAGAGCTGCATGGCCTGGGCCTACTGATGGTGGAAGCGATGCTGGTGCTGGAGGGCTGCACCTGTGTGTCCCTGGGCACCCAAACGCCTTTGCTGGACGTGGTGCAGGCCGCCCAAGCGCACCGGGTGGATGTGGTGCTGCTGAGTTTTTCCGCCGCGCAAAACGGCCCCGTGGTGCTGGCCAACCTGCGCGAGCTGCGCGCGCAGCTGCCCTCCCGGATTGCGCTGTGGGTGGGCGGCTCCTGCCCCGCGCTGTACCACAAGCCGCTGGAAGGCATCACCGCCACGCTGCCACTGTCGGCGCTCAAGCCCCTGGTTCTGCAGTGGCGCAGTACCCATTCTTCCCTTTGACCCAGGAGACCACCATGGCCACTGCGCACCCCCCTGCCCCCTTTGCCCTCGCCCCTCTGGCCCCGCCGCGCAAGCAAACGCGGCCCTGGCTGGCGTGGTGCACCAGGCGGCCCCTGTTGGCGTTGGCCCTGGCCGTGCTGGCGGGCTGTGGCAGCACCACGCCGCCCGCAGGGGTGACGGCGGTCACGCCGTTTTCGCTGGAGCGCTACCAGGGCCGTTGGTACGAAATTGCGCGGCTGGACCACGCGTTTGAACGTGGCATGAGCGATGTATCCGCCTTCTACACACCCCAGGCCGACGGCAGCGTGCGCGTGGTCAATCGTGGCTTTCACACCAAACAAAATCGCTGGAGTGAAGCCGTGGGCAAAGCCCTGTTCACGGGCGCGCCCACCACCGGCTCGCTCAAGGTGTCGTTTTTTGGTCCGTTTTATGGCGGTTACCACGTGGCTGCACTCGACCCCGATTACCGCTGGGCCTTGGTGCTGGGGCCTGATACCAGCTACGCCTGGATTTTGGCGCGCGACAAGGCCCTCCCCCCCGACACCCAAACCGCCATCGTGCAGCGTGCCCAGGCCCTGGGCGTAAACACCGAGGCCTTCATCTGGGTAACGCACACGCGCACCGATCCTGCTGATGCCCGCTAACCCCTCTGCCATGACCACAACCATGACAACAACCGTGACCCACTCCCTCCCCCCAGCGGGCCTGCCGATTGCCATCGTGGGCGCAGGCCTGGCCGGGCTGACGTGTGCGCAGTTTCTGGCCCAGGCGGGCCACCGCGTGCACGTGTTTGACAAAAGCCGTGGTCCTTCGGGGCGCATGAGCACGCGCCGCAGCAGCGATGCCAGCACCGAGTGGCAGTGCGACCACGGCGCCCAGTACTTCACCGCGCGGGATACGCACTTTCGCGCCCAGGTGGCCGATTGGGAGCACGCCGGGGTTGCCGCTGCGTGGCAAGGCCGCATCGGCACGCACGATGGCCAACGCTTTGTGCTGCACGACAGCGCCTTGCAGCGCTTTGTCGGCACCCCACGCATGACCTCGCCCGCCGCGCACCTGGTGCGCCACATGGAGCAGCTGCCCCAGCCCGTGCGCTTTCAGTGGCAAACCACCGTGCAACCGCTGCAAGCCCCCGCAGGCGCTGGCTGGCAGCTGCACAGCCCCGAGCATGGCCCCGAAGCGCAGCGCTACCAAGCCGTGCTGCTGGCCGTGCCCGCGCCCCAGGCCGCGCCCCTGCTGGAGGCAGTCGCCCCCGAGGCCGCCACCCTGGCGCGCAGCGCCCCCATGCGCGCCTGCTGGTCGGTCATGGTGCGCTGCCCCCAGCCCGTAGCGCTGCCCGTGGACGGCTGCTTTATCGAGCACAGCCCCCTGCGCTGGATCGCACGCGACAGCAGCAAGCCCGGGCGCAGCGGCCCCGAAACCTGGCTGCTGCACGCCAGCCACGGCTGGAGCGAAGCGCACGTACACGATGCTGCCACCGCCGTCACCACCGCCCTGCTGCAGGCGTTTGCCCAGCTGGGTGGCCCCGATCCAGCCAGCGTGCAGGCCACCGCCCACCGCTGGCTGTATGCCGACAGCGCACCGCCGCTGCATGTGGATGGCTGGTGGCAACCCGATGCAGGCCTGGGCCTGTGCGGCGACTGGCTGCACAACGGCACCGTAGAAGGCGCGTGGCTCAGTGGCCGCCATCTGGCCCAGCGCGTACACGCCACGCTGGCAACGCGCACGGCATAAATCACGCCCCAGGACACAGGACGCCCCCCATGCACCGCAAACCCTACCTGCCCGAAAAGCCCTGCCAGTGCTGCGGCCGCCCCTTCACCTGGCGCAAAAAATGGGCCAAGGTGTGGGACGAGGTGAAGTACTGCTCCGAGCGCTGCCGCCGCCAGCGCAGTGCCACCCCCACGGCTGGCAGTGCCGGAGCCCAGCCATGAGCACCGTGCTGTTCTGGTTTCGCAACGACCTGCGCCTGCACGACCAGAGCGCGCTGCACGCCGCCTGCCAGCTGGGCGCGCAGCACCTGTTGCCCGTGGTCTGCCTGCCCGATGTGCAGGCCACCACCGCCTGGGGCTTTGCCCGCATCGGCCCGCACCGCCGTGCCTGGCTGGCAAATACCATTCAAAATCTACTCAAAGGCTTACTGGATAAGCGCATACAGCTATTGATTTTGAATCAACCCGCCACCAGCGCCCTGCCTGCCCTGGCGCGTGCGGTCGGTGCCAGCACCATCGTCTGCGAAGACATCGCCGCGCCCGAAGAGCAGGCCGAAGTCGCCGCCCTGCGCGCCGCGGGCCTGCAGGTGCGCACCGTGTGGCACAGCAGCCTGCTGCACCCGCTGCACCTGCCCTGGCCGGTGCAGCGCCTGCCTGCGGTGTTCACGCCGTTTCGCCAACAGATTGAACAGGCCGGGCTGCAACCTGCCGCGCCCCTGCCACCACCTGCCGCGTTGCCCCCAGCGCCACCGTGTGTGCCCAACGCATGGCTGGACGATTCAGCACAGACCTTGGCAGCGTTGGCAGGAACGCCACCCGCCGCCGATGCACGCAGCGCCTTCCCCTATCTGCAAGGCGCTCTGCACGGCGGCGAAGCAGCCGCGCTGGCCCACCTGCAGCAGTATCTGGCGCGCGGCCTGCCGCACAGCTACAAGCGCACACGCAACGATCTGCTGGGGCTAGACTACTCCAGCAAATGGTCGCCCTGGCTGGCCACGGGGGCGCTCTCGCCGCGCCAAGCCCTAGCACAGCTGCGGCAGTTTGAAGCCGAGCACGGTGCCAGCGATGGCAGCTACTGGCTGTGGTTTGAGCTGCTGTGGCGCGACTATTTCCGCTTTTTGCACCTGCAACACGGCCCCGCGCTGTACCGGGCGCGGGGTTTAGGCCCCCAGCGGGCCACGCCGCACGATGCGCAGCGCTTTGCCACCTGGTGCGCTGGTAGAACCGGCCAGCCCCTGGTGGATGCCGCCATGCGCGAGCTGACGGCCACCGGCTACCTCAGCAACCGCCTGCGCCAGGTGGCCGCCAGCTATTTGATCCACGACCTGGCCTGCGACTGGCGCGCTGGCGCGGCGTGGTTTGAGGCGCAGCTGCTGGACTATGACGTTTACAGCAACCAGGGCAACTGGCTGTACATCGCCGGGCGGGGCACCGACCCACGCGGGGGCCGGCGTTTTGACCCCATCAAACAGGCCGCCACCTACGACCCCGACGGGGCCTACCAACGCCTGTGGGGCACGGCATGAGCAGCCCCGCCCCTGCCCACACTCTGCGCCTGCTGCTGGGCGACCAGCTCAACCCGCAGCACAGTTGGTTCCAGCAGGTGGATGCGCAGGTGGTGTATGTGCTGATGGAGGTGCGCCAGGAAACCGACTACGTGCGGCACCATGCGCAAAAAATTCTGGCCATTTTTGCCGCCATGCGCGATCTGGCACGCCAGCTGCGCGAGGCGGGCCACCGCGTGCGCTATGTGGCGCTGGATGATGCCAGCAACCGCCAGTCCATCCCCGACAACCTGAGCGCACTGGCTGCGCACTACGGCGCCCAATCGGTGCAATGGCAACAGCCCGACGAATGGCGGCTGGATGCCCAGCTGCAAGCCTGGGCCCGCACCAGTGGCCTGCACTGCAGCGTGGTGGACAGCGAGCACTTTCTGACGGCACGCGACGATCTGGCCACACAGATGCACGGCCGCCGCCAGTGGCTGATGGAGCATTTTTACCGCCCCATGCGCCGCCGCTACAGGCTGCTGATGGATGCCGGTGGCCAGCCCCTCGGCGGCCAATGGAATTTTGACCACGACAACCGCCAATCCTGGCCCGGCACCCCGCCCGAGCCTGCCGACTGGCGGCCCACGCACGACCACCGCGCGCTGTGGGAGATGCTGCAGCGCTGCGGCGTGCAAAGCCTGGGTGAGCCGCAGGCCGACGCCGTGCGCTGGCCGCTGAACCGCGCCGAGGCGCTGGAATGCCTGCAGGCCTTCATCACCCACGCCCTGCCACACTTTGGTGCCTATGAAGACGCCATGGACAGCCAGGCCCCGCGCCTGTTTCATTCGCTGCTGTCGTTTGCACTGAACATGAAGATGCTGCACCCGCTGGAAGTGCTGCAGCGCGCCGAGGCCGCCTACCACGCCGGGCACGCCCCGCTGGCCGCCGTAGAAGGCTTTGTGCGCCAGATTCTGGGCTGGCGCGAATATGTGCGCGGCATCTACTGGGCGCATATGCCAGGTTACGAGCAGCACAACGCCCTGGGCCACCACCTACCGCTGCCGCACTGGTTCTGGAGCGGGGACACGCACATGCGCTGCCTGCAGCTGTCGATTCGCCAGTCGCTGCAGACGGCCCACGCCCACCACATCCAGCGGCTGATGGTGATTGGCAACTTTGCCCTGCTGGCCGGGCTGGACCCCGCCGAGTTGCACCGTTGGTATTTGGGCATCTATATCGACGCCTTTGAGTGGGTGGAGCTGCCCAACACCCTGGGCATGAGCCAGCGCGCCGATGGCGGCCTGATCGCCACCAAGCCCTATGTCAGCAGCGCGGCCTACCTGCAGCGCATGGGTGACTATTGCCAGGGCTGCGCCTACCACCCCAAAGACAAAACCGGCCCACGCGCCTGCCCCTTTAACGCCCTGTACTGGGACTTTTTTGCGCGCCATGCCGAGGCACTGGGCAGCAACCACCGGCTGGCGCTGGTCTATCGCCAGTGGCAAAAAATGCCGCCCGAGCAGCAAACCGCCCTGCAAACGCACGCCCAGCAGGTGCGCGAGCAGCTGGGCACCCTGTAACCATCCTCCACAAGGCCTGCTATGCAATCCCTTCCCCCTGGTTACCGCACCCTGGTGCTGGGTGCCTCCGGCGCCATCGGCAGTGCCATCGCCGCCCAACTGCAGGCCGACCCGCGCTGCGCCCAGGTCTGCACCCTGAGCCGCCAGAGCACACCCGCGCTGGATTTTGACCAACCCGACTCCATCGCCGCCGCTGCGCATGCACTGCGCGCGCAAGGACCGTGGCACCTCATCGTGGTGGCCACCGGCATGCTCACCGGCCCCACCGGTGGCCCGGAAAAACGCCTGGCCGAGCTGAACGCCGCCCACCTAGCAGCCAGCTTTGCCACCAACACCATCGGCCCGGCCCTGGTGCTGGCGCATTTTGCGCCGCAGCTGGCCAAGGGCGAGCGCAGCCTGCTGGCGGTGCTCTCGGCCAAGGTGGGCAGCATCGGCGACAACCGCCTGGGCGGCTGGTACAGCTACCGCGCCTCCAAGGCGGCGCTGAACATGCTGCTCCAAACCGCCGCCATTGAAGTGGCCCGCACCCACCCGCAGGCCGTGCTGGCAGCCCTGCACCCGGGCACGGTGAACTCGGCCCTGTCGGCACCGTTTCGCGGCGCAGAAATTGGCCGACCTCCTACCGAGGCTGCGCGCGACCTGCTGGCCGTGCTGGACACACTGCAACCCGCAGACAGCGGCGGCTTCTGGGCCTACGATGGCCAGCGTCTGCCCTGGTAATTTTTTTGTCCCCCTTTCCCCACCTTTTTCCCACCGCACCAAGGAGAACCCCATGCGCATCCTGCTTACCGGCGGCACCGGCCTGATTGGCCAGGCCCTGTGCCAACACTGGCAACGCCAAGGCCACGAGCTGTGGGTCTGGAGCCGCGACCCGCACAAAGTGCAGCGCCTGTGCAGCGGCGCACGCAGCGTGCAGCGGCTGCAGGAGCTTGACCCCGCCCAGCCCTTTGATGCCGTGGTGAACCTGGCCGGTGCCCCGATTGCCGACCGGCCCTGGACGGCCCCACGCCGCGACCTGCTCTGGCGCAGCCGCGTCGAACTGACGCGCCAACTGGTGGACTGGATAGGCCAGCAGCCCGCTACACCGCGCGTGCTGCTGTCGGCCTCGGCCATCGGCTGGTATGGCGATCAGGGCGATACGCCGCTCACCGAAGCCAGCCCCCCCGGCGGCACAGACTTTGGCAGCACCCTGTGCATGGCCTGGGAGCAAGAGGCCGAGCGTGCCAGCGCCCACGGCGTGCGCGTGGTACGGCTGCGCATTGCCCCCGTGCTGGCCCCTAAGGGTGGCATGCTGGCCCGCCTGCTGCCCCCGTTCAAACTGGGTCTGGGTGGGCGCCTGGGCACAGGGCAGCAGTGGATGCCGTGGATTCATCTGGACGATCTGGTGGCCCTGTTCGACCACCTGCTGCAGCGCGACGACGCTCAGGGCGCCTTCAACGCCTGCGCCCCCGAGGCAGTACGCAACCTCGATTTCACGCGTGCGCTGGGCCAGGCACTGCACCGCCCCACCCTGCTACCCGCCCCGGCCTGGGCGCTGCGCCTGGCGCTGGGCGAGATGTCGGTGCTGCTGCTGGGCGGCCAGCACCTGCAGCCCCAACGCACACAAGCCAGCGGCTTTGACTGGCGCTACCCGCGCCTGGAGCCCGCGCTGACGGCGCTGCTGCGTTGAGGATGGAGGCCGGAAGATGGCAAAGGAAATTCGCAGCACCGATCTCAAAACGATCATCCACTCCAAGCGGGCCCAGATTTACTACCTGGAACACTGCCGCGTACTGGTCAACGGTGGGCGGGTGGAGTACGTGACCGATGCGGGCAAAAAAAGCCTGTACTGGAACATCCCCATCGCCAACACCACGAGCATTTTGCTGGGCACCGGCACCTCCATCACCCAGGCTGCCATGCGCGAGCTGGCCAAGGCAGGTGTGCTGGTGGGCTTTTGCGGTGGCGGTGGTACGCCGCTCTTCAGTGCCAATGAGGTGGATGTGGAGGTGGCCTGGCTGACGCCGCAGAGCGAATACCGGCCCACCGAGTACCTGCAAGCCTGGGTGAAGTTCTGGTTTGACGACGCACTGCGCCTGCACGCTGCCCAGCAGCTGCAAACAGCACGGCTACAGCGCCTGCAAGCAGCGTGGGACACCCGGGCGCTGCGCGATGCCGGCTTTGCCGCCGATACCTCGCGCCTGCAAGCCCTGGTGGCGCAGTTCACGCAACGCATCGCTCATGCGCCCGACGTCACCACACTGCTCACCGACGAAGCACAACTGACCAAAGCCTTGTTCAAACTTGCTGTGGAGGCGGTGGGCTACGGGGACTTCACCCGCGCCAAGCGCGGCACAGGCACCGATGCAGCCAACCGCTTTTTGGACCACGGCAACTACCTGGCCTATGGCCTGGGTGCCACCGCCACCTGGGTGCTGGGACTGCCCCACGGACTGGCCGTGCTGCATGGCAAGACGCGGCGGGGCGGCCTGGTGTTTGATGCGGCCGATCTGGTCAAAGATGCCGTGATCCTGCCGCAGGCCTTTCTGTCGGCCATGCGCGGCGATGAAGAACAGCAGTTCCGCCGCCAGTGCATTGAGGCACTCACGCGCAGCGAATCGCTCGATTTCATGATCGAGACCCTGCAACAGATTGCCACCTCCACCGCGCGCCTGGCAGGTGTACAGGTGCCTGGGCAGGGGGCTGCGGCATGAACGTACTGCTTGTCTCCCAATGCTCCAAGCGCGCCTTGACCGAAACCCGGCGCATCCTCGATCAGTTTGCCGAACGCCGTGGCGAGCGCACGTGGCAAACCCCCATCACCCAGGAGGGGCTGGACACCCTGCGCAAGCTGCTGCGCCAGACGGCACGCAAAAACACCGCCGTGGCCTGCCACTGGATTCGCGGGCGCGACCACAGCGAACTGCTGTGGGTGGTGGGCGATGCCAGCCAGTTCAACGACCAGGGCGCCGTGCCCACCAACACCACCACCAGCAACGTGCTGCGCACGGGGGATGAAAACGCTTGGCACCACCTGCCGCACATCACCGCCCTGGCCGCCTTGGCGGCCCTGTTGCACGACCTTGGCAAGGCAACCCAGGCATTCCAGGACAAGCTCAAGAACCCAGGGCTGCGCGAGCGCAACTACTACCGCCATGAATGGGTATCGGTGCGACTGTTTCAGGCGTTTGTGGGGCAGGACGACGACGCAGGCTGGCTGCAGCGGCTGGCAGACTGCGCCGCGCCAGGTACCGATACCAAAGCGTTTGAAGCGCTTTGGCTGAACCATACAGACGGGCGGCTGCTGCGCGATGGACTGGACGAGCCCCAGGCCCAGCAGCGCTTGCCCTTCGCCCACCTGCCACCCCTGGCCCAGGCGGTGGCCTGGCTGGTGTTCACCCACCACCGTCTGCCCTGCATGCCAGTAGAGAAGTCACACGATGTAGATCCACATGACATGGAAGACGAAAGGCGCATTCACCACCGCTTTGGGGCGCGCCCCCGCTTCCTAAATTCAAACGTCTTGGACGACATACTGCTGTGCATCAGCGCAGACTGGAACGAGCCACGCGAGCGCGCAGAACCCTCCACGGTGCAAGCCCACTGGCACTTCCCGCACGGGCTGCCCGTCACCCAGCCTGCCTGGCGCCAGCAGGCCGCCCGCTACGCACGCAAGCTGCAGGCACTGTCGCAAGCCCCCGGGAAAAGCATGGTGCTGCACGATCCTTTTGCCATGCACGTCGCCCGCCTGTGCCTGATGCTGGCCGATCACCACTATTCCAGCCTCACCGACGAAACCCAGCGCACCCCGTACCGCAACGCGGCCTACCCACTCTATGCCAATACGCGCCGCAATGACTACCAAAAAGATAGCAACTCTCGCTTGCTGCATAAGGGTAAAAGCCCAATTTTTAACCAAACCTTAGATGAACACCTGCTGGGTGTGCAGGCCCACGCCACGCTGGTAGCACGCTCCCTGCCCAGCCTCACGCACAGCCTGCCCGCACTCAAACACCACAAGCCCCTCAAAAAACGCAGCACCGACCCGCGCTTTGCCTGGCAAGACAAGGCCGCCGAGTTGGCCACCAGCGTGCGCGCCCGTGCGGCGCAGCAAGGCGCGTTCATCGTCAACATGGCCTCTACCGGCTGCGGCAAGACGCTGGGCAACGCCCGGGTGATGAACGCGCTGGCCAACCCAGCGACCGGCCTGCGCTGCGCCTTTGCCATGGGGCTGCGCACGCTCACGCTGCAAACCGGGCGCGTGTTCCAGCACGACCTGCAACTGAACGACGAGCAACTGGCCATCCAGGTCGGCGGTGCGGCCAGCCGGGCGCTGTTTGACTACTGGGAGCAGCAGGCCGAGGCCACCGGCTCGGCCTCCAGCCAAGCGCTGCTGGACGAAGCAGGCACCGTGCTGTTTGAGGGCAACGACCAGCACCCGCTGTTGCAGCGCCTGACCGACGACGCCAAAGCCCGCGCGCTCATTGCCGCTCCCCTGTTGGTCTGCACCGTGGACCACCTCACCCCCGCCACCGAAAGCCTGCGCGGTGGCCGCCAGATCGCGCCCATGCTGCGTCTGCTGACCAGCGATCTGGTGCTGGACGAGCCCGACGATTTCGACATGGCCGACCTGCCCGCCCTCACCCGGCTGGTGCATTCGGCAGGCCTGCTGGGCAGCCGGGTGCTGCTGTCTTCGGCCACGCTGGCCCCTGCGCTGGTGGAAGGACTATTTTTGGCCTACCGCACCGGGCGCGCTGTGTACCAGCGCCACCGCAGCGAGCGACCCAGCGAGCCGGTGAACATCTGTTGCCTGTGGATCGACGAGTTCCACCAGACCCCGCAAGACTGCGCGGACGGGCCCGCCTTCCGCGAGGCGCACAGCCAGTACGTGCGCAAGCGCATTGCCAAGCTGCAGCAGGCCGAGGTGCGGCGCTTGGCGCAGATTGCGCCTTTGCCCGATACCTGGAGCAGCTTGGACGAAGCCGAGCGCCACCAGGACTTTGCCCGCCTGGTGCTGGAGCAAGCCTGGCAGCTGCACCAGCAGCCTCATAACCACAGCACCGACGCTAGCGGCAAGTGTGTGAGCCTGGGCCTCATTCGCATGGCCAACATCGCGCCCCTGTACGACGTGGCCCTGGCCATGTATGCGCTGGGCGCCCCAGCCCCCGGCGTGCGCGTTCACCTGTGCGTGTACCACTCGCAGTTCCCGCTGCTGCTGCGCTCGGCCATCGAGCAGCAGCTGGACACCTTGCTCAACCGCCGAGGTACCCAAAACGACCACGACCCCGCACTGCAGCGCCCCGCCCTGCGTGCCCTCATCGACGCCCACCCTGAACAGCACCACCTGTTCATCGTGCTGGGCAGCCCCGTCACCGAAGTGGGGCGCGATCACGACTACGACTGGGCCGTGGTCGAGCCCTCGTCCATGCGCTCGCTCATCCAGCTGGCCGGGCGCGTGCGGCGGCACCGGAGCGGGGCCGTGGGCGGGGTGAATATGGTGGTACTGGACAGCAACCTGCGGCATTTCAAAACACCCGGTCAGCCTGCGTACGAAAAGCCGGGATTTGAAACCGCACACGCACCCTTTCAGCTCAAGTCGCACTATTTGCACGACCTGCTATCGCGCGAGGTGGGCAAAGCCGCAGCATGGGCCGTGGATGCACAGCCGCGCATTGCCCTGCCCACCGACAAGCTGATCCCCAGCCGCCGCTGGACAGACCTGGAACACGCCCGCATGCACGACAGCCTGCTCCCCAAGCCACCAGGCACCGCAACACCCACCCACGCGTCCTGTCTGCACTGGCACGAGCCACAACCGGACGCGCCACGCTCCCTGTGGCTTACCGGCCTGCTGCCGCAGTTCCAACGCTTTCGCTACGACCCACAGCAGCGCGACGACGTGGCCCTGCTGCCAAACGAAGAGGAAGAAATGCTGTTACTGCACCGCGTGCAAGACGGGGAGCGCCGCTACGAAAAGGTTTATGTGCCCATCCACCAAAGCCTGTGCCACCCCGTGCCCGCAGCGCAGCTGGCATCACCCAGCGTATCGCCCTGGCCGCAGGTGGGTTTGATGGAGGAACTGGCTGCACTGGCGCAAGCACAGGGCTTGTCGCTGGAGCAGTGCGCGCAACGCTATGCCACGGCCAGCCTGCCCGCCTGCGCGCAAGGTTGGTGTTGGCATCAGCAGCTAGGCTTTAACAAGAAGGAGGCATCTTGATGACAGAAAAGTACCCACAGAAAAAACCACCAAGGAGGGCACGCTATGGCAGCACATGAAACGACGCCTCCTGTATTCAGCTGCTACCGCGAGGCAATTCACGCCTTTTTGAAAGAGCGCCTGGATACCAAGCTAGAAAAGCTCAAAGACGATGAGGAGGACAAACGCCATGCCTTACTGGCCCAACACCTGCCGGAGGTGTGGCTAGAAGATGCAGCACGGCGCGTGCAGCAAATCCAGGCCGTCACCCACGCCCTCAAACCCATCCACCCCGACGCACGCGGCACCAACCTGTATGTAGAACCCAGCACCCTGCCCGCGCTGGCGGAACTGGGCAGCCACGCACTGGGCGAGCACTTTGTGGGCGATGTGGTGGGCAATGCGGCGGCGCTGGATGTGTACAAACTGCTCAAGCTGGAAGTACACGGGCGCAGCCTGCTCACCGCCCTGCTGGCGCACGATGCCGATGCCCTGGCCGCCCTGCACCCCGACCCGCAACAAGCCCAGGCGCTGCGCGATGCCTTGGTGTCGCTCACCCAGCCCCGCGCTGAAGGCCCCAGCAGCCACACCCTGGCCAAGCAGCTGTACTGGCTCACGGGCAGCGATGCCTGCGACGATGCCCACTACACCCTGCTGGCCCCGCTGTATGCCACCTCGCTGGCCCATGCGGTGCATACCCAGCTGCAGGAAGACCGCTTTGGCGAAGCCAACAAAGCCGCCCGCCAAGCGCGGCGCGAACGCAGGATGCATGACGGCGTGTTCCACGACTACCCCGGCTTGGCGGTGCAGAACATGGGCGGTACCAAACCGCAGAACATCAGCCAGCTCAACAGCGAACGGCGGGGGGTGAACTACCTGCTGTCGTCGCTACCGCCAAAGTGGCGGACCAGCGCGGTACGGTTGCCGGTACACGCGGCTTCCGTGTTCGACCGATTGTTTATCGCCCGGCCTGAGGTGCGCCGCACCGTGCGGACACTGCGGGTGTTTTTGGAGTCCAACCCCGACGCCAATCTGGCCACCCGTGAACGGCGCGAGGCCTTGCTCGACACACTGGTGGACGAGTTGGTGTCGCTGGCCGCTGAGTTGCAACAGCTCCTGCCACCGGGCTGGAGCCGGGATGATGAGCGCTTTGCCGATCTGCACCGCAGCGAACAACTGTGGCTGGACCCGCTGCGTGCCGAACAGCCTGACGAAGCCGAATTTGCCCGCGAGTGGCTGCAGATGGACTGGCCTGCCGCCGTAGGCCAGCGCTTTGCCAACTGGCTCAACGCGCAACTGCGCGGCAAGCTGCCGCTGGGCGATGCCGAAGCGCGCGCCTGGCAAAAAGAGCTGCTGACCGACGAGGACGGCTTTCAACAGCAACTGCGCGCACTGCGCCAGCGGCTGAACGACACCGCCACGGAGGCCACACCATGACGCAAGCCCAAGCCATCCTCGCCCTCCCCCACCTGCGCATTCAAAACGCCAATGCCATTGCCAGCCCGCTGACGCACGGCTTCCCCTCCATCACGGCCTTTACCGGCGTGATGTGGGCGCTAGAGCGCAAGTTGGCCCAAGCCGGTGTGCCGCTGCAGCTGCACGGCATGGGCGTGGTGTGCCACCACCACCAAGAGCAGGTCACGCAAGGCTATGTGCGCAACTTCAACCTGACGCGCAACCCAGTCGGCAAAGACGGCAGCACTGCTGCCATCGTGGAAGAAGGCCGCATGCACCTGCAGCTCACGCTGGTGCTGGCCGTGTCAGAAAAGCGCACGCCCGGCACCCCGGCGGCGCTGGTGCAAGGCAACCAGGCGCAGCTGGACGACTGGGCAGCGCAGGCCGGTCACATCCTGGAGGGTATGCGCGTGGCGGGCGGCAGTGTGCTGCCATCACGCCCTGTGCCCGGCAAACGCGTGCGCCCCTGGATGGCCATCGTGCCCGAAGACCCCGTGGCAGCAGAGAAGGCATTCCGCCAATGGCGGCGGCAGTGGCTGCCGGGCTTTGCCTTGGTGGGGCGTGATGACCTGCTGGCCGAGCGCCTGCAAGACCTGCTCACAACTCAACCCACCGCCACGCTGCTGGACGCCTGGCTGCACGCGGCGCGCTTCAATTACGCGCCGGTGCTGCCTGAAGGCGCAGCGCCTGTGCCCGACGGGCAGGTGCAGTGGGCCGACCCACAGCGCCGCAAAGGCAGCGGCTGGATCGTGCCCATCCCCGTGGGCTATGCCGCACTCACGCCCCAAGCACACGCAGCCGGTACGGTGCGCAACGCGCGCGATGCCAGCGTGCCGCTGCGCTTTGTGGAATCGGTCTATGCGCTGGGCGAGTGGATCAGCCCGCACCGCCTGACGCACCTGGGCCAGCTGCTGTGGCATGCCGAAACCGACGACGCCCTGGGCCTGTACCGCTGCCGCAATGGCTACCAACCGCCGCCAGCGGACGACGCCACCGCTGCCCACACGGACACGCAAGACGCATGGGACGACGATGAAGCCTATGCCTACACCTGAACCCCCACGCCCATCGACCTCTCCCAGCACCTTTTGGAAAGACTGACACCATGACCGACAAACTCACTACCGCATCCGTCCTGGCTTTTGAACGCAAGCTGGACCCCTCCGACGCCGTATTCCACGCAGGCCGCTGGGACGACCGCGCCAACTCGCACGCATGGCAGCCCGTGGTTGTCCGTGAGAAATCTGTGCGCGGCACCATCAGCAACCGCCTCAAAGCCAAAGACCAAGACCCGGCCAAGCTGGATGCCGCCATCGAAAACCCCAACCTGCAAACGGTGGACGTGGCCGCCCTGCCCGCCGAGGCCGACACGCTCAAGGTGCAATTCACCCTGCGCGTGCTGGGCGGTGCGGGCACGCCCTCGGCCTGCAACAGTGCGGCCTACCGGGCCAAGCTGCTGGCCACTGTGCAGGGCTATGTGCAGCAGCATGGCTTTGGCGAGCTAGCGCAGCGCTACGCCGCCAACCTGGCCAATGGCCGCTTTCTGTGGCGCAACCGCATGGGTGCCGAACAGGTAGAAGTCACCGTGGAGCACATGCAAAACGGACAGGCCAAAAAAACATGGTCTTTTAACGCTCTAGCCCTGAATACACGAGCGCTAGCAGCTATCAATCATGAAGCAGAAGGCTTGACAGAACTCGGCCAAACCATTGCGGATGGGCTGGCGGGAACGCAGCATGTGCTGCTGCGGGTGACGGCCTTAGTGCGCCAAGGTGCGGGGCAAGAAGTCTTCCCATCGCAAGAGCTGATTCTGGACAAAGCCAGCGCAGGCAAAAGCAAAACGCTGTACAGCGTGGACGGCGTGGCAGCCATCCACTCGCAAAAAATCGGCAACGCCATTCGCACCATCGACACCTGGTACGAAGGTGCCGAGGAGCTCGGCCCCATCGCCGTGGAGCCCTACGGCTCCGTCACCACCCAAGGCAAGGCCTACCGCCAGCCAAAGCAAAAGCAGGACTTCTACACCCTGTTGGACCACTGGCTGCTGAAAGACCAGGTGCCGCCCGTGGAGCAGCAGCACTTTGTGATGGCCGTGCTCATCCGTGGCGGTGTGTTTGGCGATGCCAGCTAACGCGCGAGGCACTATGACCACGCACTACATCGACATCACCCTGCTGCCCGACCCCGAGTTCAGCCACGCCCACCTGCTGGGCGCGCTGCTGGCCAAGCTGCACCGGGCGCTGGTGCAGCACGGCGCGGGCGACATTGGCACCAGCTTTCCGCAGCATGTGAATGCGCCCCTGTCTAAACGCACCTTGGGCAGCGTGCTGCGGCTGCACGGCCCCCAGCACGCCTTGGAGGCACTGATGGCACAAGACTGGCTGCGCGGCATGCGCGACCATGTGGTGCTCACGCTGCTGGCCGCCGCACCGCCCAACGCGCCGCACCGCCTGGTGCTGCGCCGCCAGTTCAAAACCAATGCCGAACGCCTGCGCCGCCGTCGTATGCAGCGCAAGGGCGAAACCGCTGCGCAGGCCCAGGCAGCCATCCCCGACAGCGTGGAACGCCGCCCCGACCTGCCCTACGCCCACCTGCGCAGCAGCAGCACCGGCCAACCGTTTTGCCTGTTCATCGCCCACGGCCCCCAGCTGGCCACCGCCGTGGTGGGGCACTTCAACACCTACGGCCTAGGCCCCCACGCCAGCATCCCCTGGTTTTGACCCTTTTTTTACGTTAAAAATTAAATCTTTAAAAATCAAAAGGTTACGGTTTGCCCTAAAAAATTAGGGCAAACCATCTTCTGCCGCATTTGTTCTTTAAAAATCAACAGATTGCAAAGCTATACTTGCTGTTCACTGCCGAATAGGCAGCTCAGAAATGGGACGGCGGCCTGCAGACGCGCCAGCGCCTGTTCACTGCCGAATAGGCAGCTCAGAAATTGCTGAATTGGAACTGGGCTGCGGCAAAGACGTTCACTGCCGAATAGGCAGCTCAGAAAATCGCGGGCTTGTGCATCGGCTCATCGCCCAGGTTCACTGCCGAATAGGCAGCTCAGAAAATTCGCCCACGCTGTTGCCGAACTGCGACACCGTTCACTGCCGAATAGGCAGCTCAGAAAGGCTGGGATGGGCCATATTTTGGCCTTGATTTGTTCACTGCCGAATAGGCAGCTCAGAAAATGCACGTTGCCGGTGTTCCCGATGCGCAGTTGTTCACTGCCGAATAGGCAGCTCAGAAAACCCCCTCCGGGCCCTAAATTGCGGCCGCCGCGTTCACTGCCGAATAGGCAGCTCAGAAATTGTAGCTATACAGGTGGAACTCCTCGATGGTGTTCACTGCCGAATAGGCAGCTCAGAAATCTAAGCCCCACTCTATCACCGGCACGTAAAAGTTCACTGCCGAATAGGCAGCTCAGAAAGGTGCATAGCGGCGGCAAGCAAATTTCCCAAAGTTCACTGCCGAATAGGCAGCTCAGAAATGGTCATCGTCCAGCAAGTGCAGGATGGTCAAGTTCACTGCCGAATAGGCAGCTCAGAAAGAGTCAGCATTGCCATTACTCGACCTCCCCGGGTTCACTGCCGAATAGGCAGCTCAGAAATTTACCGTGACCGTGACCAGGAAAGCTTTCAAGTTCACTGCCGAATAGGCAGCTCAGAAACCGAGCGCCCTGTTTTGCAAGTCGAGACAACCGTTCACTGCCGAATAGGCAGCTCAGAAAAATAAGGGGACAGTATCCCCTTAAAGCTAGATGTTCACTGCCGAATAGGCAGCTCAGAAAATGTTTTTATGCCCTGCGCGCCGAGCGCGCGGGTTCACTGCCGAATAGGCAGCTCAGAAAAAGCGGCCGGTGATGCCGCCGATGAGGCCATCGTTCACTGCCGAATAGGCAGCTCAGAAAACTTGCAGGCGGCGTTCCTACTGTCATTCAAGATTCACTGCCGAATAGGCAGCTCAGAAAAATTGCTGCGCGGTGTATTCGGCCAGGGGGTTATTCACTGCCGAATAGGCAGCTCAGAAAAGCCAAGCGGCTTTCGTGCAACATCTGGAGATATTCACTGCCGAATAGGCAGCTCAGAAAAGAACCTGCACCAGGAACAGCACCAGGAACAGATTCACTGCCGAATAGGCAGCTCAGAAAATTGTCTTTTCCCCCAGGTTCACCGGCTCCGAATTCACTGCCGAATAGGCAGCTCAGAAAGCGCTGCGAAAGTTGCCGCACGACGCGCCGCCATTCACTGCCGAATAGGCAGCTCAGAAACCATCAAAAACCGCCACGTAGAGGCCGCAAAGATTCACTGCCGAATAGGCAGCTCAGAAATATTCCAAGGCGCTGAATGACACGGGCTTTCAATTCACTGCCGAATAGGCAGCTCAGAAAATCGACGATGGGGCTTTCTGCCTCTGCGCTGGATTCACTGCCGAATAGGCAGCTCAGAAAAAAATGTCATATTTAGGGGCGAGATTAGCAGCATTCACTGCCGAATAGGCAGCTCAGAAACTTGTCGGTGTAGCAGCTGCAGCGCTGGGAGGATTCACTGCCGAATAGGCAGCTCAGAAACTGACGAAGGGCAAGATCATGACCTTGATTTTATTCACTGCCGAATAGGCAGCTCAGAAAGCGAAAATTCCAGCGCTTGACGTGCAAATCTCATTCACTGCCGAATAGGCAGCTCAGAAAACGTTTCCCGAGGTCGTCGGCGGCATGTGCTTATTCACTGCCGAATAGGCAGCTCAGAAATTGTGGCGCAGCGCATGATTTTGGCTGGGAGGATTCACTGCCGAATAGGCAGCTCAGAAATCGTACTTGTCGGCCAGGCGCATGGCCTCTGAATTCACTGCCGAATAGGCAGCTCAGAAACTAACGATCGGTGAAAAGGCCATGGCCTCTAAATTCACTGCCGAATAGGCAGCTCAGAAATGTGGCGTTCTAAGTAATCCGGGGGCAATATGATTCACTGCCGAATAGGCAGCTCAGAAAGTCAAAGTGGCCCCAGCGTAAAGTTGCGCCAAATTCACTGCCGAATAGGCAGCTCAGAAATACCCTGAGCGACGCGCAGCGCCCTATAGCCAATTCACTGCCGAATAGGCAGCTCAGAAAAGCTCGAACGGTCAATGATCAGGGAGCGGTCTATTCACTGCCGAATAGGCAGCTCAGAAAAACGAGGCCGTTGATATTGCTGTAGACGATGCGATTCACTGCCGAATAGGCAGCTCAGAAATGAATTGTGCTACCGACCAAAGGACGCAAGATATTCACTGCCGAATAGGCAGCTCAGAAAGCCACCACCCAGCAACCCGGCGGCGGCGGTGCATTCACTGCCGAATAGGCAGCTCAGAAACGGTACCGTTATTAGCGCTACAACCGGCAATTAATTCACTGCCGAATAGGCAGCTCAGAAATCTACCTGGTGAAGAGTTTCATTCACGCATTGATTCACTGCCGAATAGGCAGCTCAGAAAGAGTCCATTTGTCGCCGCTGCCGGGAGCCAGCATTCACTGCCGAATAGGCAGCTCAGAAATGTAACGTAATCTCTTCGTTCGTTCTGGAACCATTCACTGCCGAATAGGCAGCTCAGAAAGGCCCATGAAAGCGCATTACGTTCAATGTCGTATTCACTGCCGAATAGGCAGCTCAGAAATCGTTTTGCTGGTGCTGTTCTTTTTGCTAATCATTCACTGCCGAATAGGCAGCTCAGAAAAGGACTCCGGCTGCGGTTTTGGCATTGGATGCATTCACTGCCGAATAGGCAGCTCAGAAATGCCAACAAGAAGAGCCTTTGCCCACCCTTGAATTCACTGCCGAATAGGCAGCTCAGAAAGACGTGGGCAAGCAAGAGCGCATCCGCATCAGATTCACTGCCGAATAGGCAGCTCAGAAAATGGCAATGGTGAATACCGAAGCCTTGAGGCTATTCACTGCCGAATAGGCAGCTCAGAAAAGAGTTCTCCTGCGTGGCCGTGTATGAGTATCATTCACTGCCGAATAGGCAGCTCAGAAAGCGAACGGGCTAGCGCCAGTGCCCCCAGCCCGATTCACTGCCGAATAGGCAGCTCAGAAAACAGTCAAGTTTTATCACAAGGGCGCGGAATTATTCACTGCCGAATAGGCAGCTCAGAAAGCGATGGGTGGCCCCCAGGCGCTGGATGCCACATTCACTGCCGAATAGGCAGCTCAGAAAATTGGCGCAGTGCTGACAGCGGCCACCGATGAATTCACTGCCGAATAGGCAGCTCAGAAAGAACGACGTTTGGCCTTGGATGACCGCAAGGCATTCACTGCCGAATAGGCAGCTCAGAAACTGCCCGGCGTGATTTCTGCGCTGTGCCTAGCATTCACTGCCGAATAGGCAGCTCAGAAAAGGTGCTGGCGCACGCGCTCTAGCATCTGCGCATTCACTGCCGAATAGGCAGCTCAGAAAAGCTGGTCGGCTGATGCTGCAGATTTTGGGGGATTCACTGCCGAATAGGCAGCTCAGAAACTGGATGAAAACGGCGAAGCGCTCCAGGTCGGATTCACTGCCGAATAGGCAGCTCAGAAACCAAGAAAGCCGGGAGGTGCCGCCCTGCCTTATATTCACTGCCGAATAGGCAGCTCAGAAATGTATCGCTACCGTCTATGAGCTCATGATCGAATTCACTGCCGAATAGGCAGCTCAGAAAGTCAGGCCAGAGCCCGGTTCCCGCTTGCGGGAATTCACTGCCGAATAGGCAGCTCAGAAAGTGCAGGATTTCTTTATCGTCCGCGCCCCAAATATTCACTGCCGAATAGGCAGCTCAGAAAGCCATCGCGGCCATAAATGCGGCTGCCGGGTCATTCACTGCCGAATAGGCAGCTCAGAAACTTGCGTTCCGCGCCATGGATAACTTGCTAGAATTCACTGCCGAATAGGCAGCTCAGAAAAGTCGGGCCGTGCGGCTGCTTGGTGTGCTGGAATTCACTGCCGAATAGGCAGCTCAGAAAACGCGCAGGCCGTAAAACCGCACGCCCTTGCGATTCACTGCCGAATAGGCAGCTCAGAAATTGTCGGCCTGGCTGTCACCGACACCCCCGCCATTCACTGCCGAATAGGCAGCTCAGAAATTGTTGAGCTGATCGAAAGACTGCGTCCAAAAATTCACTGCCGAATAGGCAGCTCAGAAATGCTCGATGCCTGTGGATGCCCCGCCACCACCATTCACTGCCGAATAGGTAGCTCAGAAATCGTCCAGCGTGACAACGCGGCCTGTGGCCGGATTCACTGCCGAATAGGCAGCTCAGAAATGGGCGCACACAGCACCCGCACACGGCTCTACATTCACTGCCGAATAGGCAGCTCAGAAAAAAGCGGCCAATGGTTCCGTCGGACACGCTGGATTCACTGCCGAATAGGCAGCTCAGAAATCTTCGCCGTAGCGCTCCATGGCCTGGGCCACATTCACTGCCGAATAGGCAGCTCAGAAAAAAACCCCGCATTGGTCGCGGTGGTGGTGGAAATTCACTGCCGAATAGGCAGCTCAGAAAAAGAATAGGTAAATTTTGGGTTCTTATATCCAATTCACTGCCGAATAGGCAGCTCAGAAAAGATCAATGCGGGTAAGAAGGCCGCGATGATCATTCACTGCCGAATAGGCAGCTCAGAAAATTGAAAAACAAACTGACCATCAACCAAAAACATTCACTGCCGAATAGGCAGCTCAGAAATCACAGCCGCATTTTGGGCAAGTCAAATAGGTATTCACTGCCGAATAGGCAGCTCAGAAATTGTTGAAGTTGCGACCAGTAGCGAAAGAATGATTCACTGCCGAATAGGCAGCTCAGAAATGAACCACCAGACCCTTGTAAGGGTTTAGATCATTCACTGCCGAATAGGCAGCTCAGAAATAAAAACTGGGGAACGCCAGCAATAGCAAGGAATTCACTGCCGAATAGGCAGCTCAGAAAGCCCACGGCAAGCGCCAGCGCGGGGGCGGCGCATTCACTGCCGAATAGGCAGCTCAGAAAAGGAGGGCCGGGGGGGTTTGTTCCAGGATTTGATTCACTGCCGAATAGGCAGCTCAGAAAAGCCCCCTGATTTGCGTCCTCCGCCAAGATGAATTCACTGCCGAATAGGCAGCTCAGAAAGCAAAAGCGGCGAGATCATCCCCGAGCGCCCAATTCACTGCCGAATAGGCAGCTCAGAAAATCACCGGCAGCGTGACGGTTGTTTCTGCTATATTCACTGCCGAATAGGCAGCTCAGAAAAATTCGCCGCTGAACTTGGTTATTCAAGCTTGATTCACTGCCGAATAGGCAGCTCAGAAACAAGCGCCGTTGTGGTAATACTGCACCAGGCCATTCACTGCCGAATAGGCAGCTCAGAAAGTGGTGATCGCGTCGCATTTGGCGGATGCGGGATTCACTGCCGAATAGGCAGCTCAGAAAAGCATGATCCCCACGGTGATTGGCGAGTATTTATTCACTGCCGAATAGGCAGCTCAGAAATCGATCTCCAGCAATGCGCGGCCGCCTGCATCATTCACTGCCTAATAGGCAGCTCAGAAAGTTTCCTCGTCGATCTTGTCGCCCGTCTCCTGATTCACTGCCGAATAGGCAGCTCAGAAACAGAAAAAAAGCTGTCCGTTTGCCCTTCGTGCGATTCACTGCCGAATAGGCAGCTCAGAAAACGGCTGCACCTCTCGCGGCCTCGATGTTGAGATTCACTGCCGAATAGGCAGCTCAGAAATAGCGCGGCGCGGTACGTCTGCGCCTTTTAACATTCACTGCCGAATAGGCAGCTCAGAAAACATCAAGAAAGCCAAAGCGGGCGGCGAAACCATTCACTGCCGAATAGGCAGCTCAGAAAAAACGGGGTTGCTTTTGTATTACTGAATGGTAATTCACTGCCGAATAGGCAGCTCAGAAAACAATGAACAGAGAACAGCGGCGGGCTGCGAAATTCACTGCCGAATAGGCAGCTCAGAAAGAAGGCTTTCCGAAAGAGCCGGATCAAGCGTATTCACTGCCGAATAGGCAGCTCAGAAAATGTAGCCCCCAATATCGCAATGAGCATAATAATTCACTGCCGAATAGGCAGCTCAGAAAAAGCCCGTTCGTAATACACCGACAATGCTTTAATTCACTGCCGAATAGGCAGTTCAGAAAGCACAGGTGCAGAAGGAAAGCCCATTGCGCAGATTCACTGCCGAATAGGCAGCTCAGAAAACAGCGCCAGGATCACGTCTGCGTCCTCTTCGATTCACTGCCGAATAGGCAGCTCAGAAATAGTCGGTCGAGAAACATCCTGACAACAAGAAATTCACTGCCGAATAGGCAGCTCAGAAAAGGACTAAGGGGCGAATCCTAGCTGTCGCATCCCGGACGATTGCATAGATAAAAATCGCTATCCGCTGTTTATGGCGCGATCCGTGCTGCGGGAGTTGATAGAGTCCCTGCCATCAACCAGG
>JAANMY010000344.1_pt1 | contig 66256 bp, 64 predicted proteins | sample 7279691 | NCBI WGS metagenome assembly JAANMY01 (sample SAMN14094543, study PRJNA606508) | bioreactor metagenome | isolation source: A lab-scale SPAN reactor treating ammonium-rich wastewater day 388 | place: Ireland: Galway | collected 2018-02-07 | reverse complement strand
GCGCTGGATCGCCCCCCATGCCATCGCATTTGACGGTTTCCGGTGGCACACTCGGGCGTTCTGCCAAACCGACGATTGCTTCAAGGACTTCCTGTTGTCTGGCTCGCGCTGGACCCCCGAGACGCCTCGACTCACGTCCTGTACGCGATCGAATCCCGCGACACCACGGGGTTGTTCGAGAAGACACGGGTGCTTCAGGGGTTCTCGCAGGCGCACCTGCTCCCGATCGAGGGGGTGGGGGTGGATGCTTCGGGGACGCTCTGGCTCGCCTCGCCCTACACCGGCAGCCACGATGGGCTTCTGACCCTGGAGTCGCTACGGCAGGCCAAGGGCGGCCGGTTGATGCCCAGCGAGGTCGAGGAGTTTGTCTCGCACATCCTCGGGGCGGTGCGGGCGGCTCACGAGCGCGGGCTGGTCCATGGGCCGATCTCGGCGTCGGAGATCCTTGTCGACCGACGGGGGAGCCTGCTCATCGAGATGTACTCGCTCGCCCGGGCGCTCGAGCCGACGCCAGCGAGCGAGGCGGATGCGATCCGCGACGAGGTTCGGTCGGTCGTGGCGCTCGCCTACCACCTTCTCACGGGCATCGTGGCCGACGAGCCTCGGATCCCGGCGACGCGGCTGGTGCGGAGGCTGGAGGCATCGTGGGATCGGTGGTTCGAACTCGGGCTCGATCCCCTGGCCGGCTTCGCCGACGCCGGCGAGGCGCTCCAGCACCCGGCCCTGACGGAGCCCGAGCCCGGCCCGGTTCGCGTGGTGCTCGGGCGGGTTCGATCGGCTCTCACCAACGGTTAACGAACGGCTCGCTCGACGGCGGCGTTCCAGGCCGCGAGGTCCTCGGGCGTGGCCTCGACCCATTCCGCGGCGCGAGCGTGCTCGATGATCCTCAACGCGTGGGGTTGGCCCTGGCTGCGTTCGAGGCCCTCGGTCCACTCGCGGAGGCGTGGGCCGCCCTGCGCGGCTTCGTCGATGCGCCCGAGCATCAGCAGCGCCACGACTCGGAGGGCACGGACGGATTCCAGGTCGTGGAGATCGGGCGCGGCCCCGGCCCAACGCAACGCGGAGAGGGCACCCTCCGGTCGGCCCAGGTCGATCCTCGCCCGCGCGAGGAGCAGGGCGCCCTGTGCGATCGCCTGAGCCTCCGCGGGATCTTCGGGGGACTCGCTCGTGCGATCCTGATCCACGATGGGCGAGAGGATCAGGTCGAGCGAGGAGGCGTCCGTCGTCGCCCTCGACGCGAGGGCGACCAGCGCGAGCGCGGGGAGCCGTCGGACCATCTCCGCCTGAGCGGCGCGGCGGGCATCCTCGGTCGCGAACGGAAGGGACGACAATCGGAGGAACCCGCTGGATGTCGCGTCATGTAGGAGGATGGCGCGAGTGGCGGCCTCGACAAGGCGAGTGTCGGTTGACGCCGCGGTTGTGACGACGTCGAGGAAGTCGGCGCGTCGCCAGACGGCCTCGGCGGCCGCGGCGCGCGCCGAGGGGCTGGCGCCGGCGAGGGCAAGGCGGAGGACGTCGTCGCCCCGCGCGCCCCCGATCTCGCTGAGGAGTTGGGCGCCGGCGGGGGTCACCTGGTCCGGGCCTCGCTCGATAAGGAGCGCGGCGGCGCGGTCGGGCTCTGCGAGCATGCCCGCGCGGTGGAGGACGAGCAAGGCCTCGATGGCCGCGACGGAAGCCTCTTCCCCTTGCGCGAGCCAACGGAAGGCTTCGGTCGCCAAGGACGGGGTCGGGAACCTGGCGGCGGCGCGGAGCATGGCCGCGGCGGGTGCCTGCCGGGTCTCGCGGGAAAGCGCATCGCGGATGTCGGGCCCGGCTCCTGGCGGCGCGATGCGGTCGATGAGGCGAGCGGAGAGGGTTCGCACGCCGAGATCGGTATGGGTCAGGAGCGAGAGCGCGGCGCGGGAGACCTCTTCGGGGAGGGCCCGACCATCCTCGAGCTCGGCGGTGGAGAGGCGGAACGCCAGCGAACGGACCTCGGGAACATCATCGCGGAGCATGGCGGCCAGCATCGACCCGCGTGCCTCGGGCGTGCTCCCGCGGTAGGCTCGCTCCGAGACCTCGACGAGCCGGCGGGCCATCGCGTCGCGCTCGGCCGACCGTCGAGCGAGACGGTGCCCGAGCCCCTCGACCAGCGTGCGTTGCCACTGGGAGTCGGGGAGGTGCTCGACGACGGCGAACCATTCGACCCACCGCGAGAGTTCCCACCGCTCACCCCGCCCGGTCAGTTCGCGCAGGGCGGCGAGGGCGTGTTCGCGCTGGATCTCGTCGCGGACGGCCGCATCGAGGAGGGTTCGCGCGGCGCGCTTGGTCCGGAAGGGCACCAGGGCTCGCATGACCTCGGGGTCGAGAGGCAGGGCCAAAACATCCGGTTCGAGGTCCATCGGGGGCGAGGCGTTCAAGGCCAGGGCCCGGAGGATGATGGTGCGGTCCTCGGGATCGGCCAGGAGCGTGCGGAGACGGGCCGTGGCTTCGCCGCTGACACCGGCTTCGATCATGCGGACGGCGGCATCGACGCGGGTTTCGCTGGGCAAGGTCCCATCACCGGCGATCGAGGCGAGGGCGCCGAGATCGGGCGCGGGTTGGGCCCACGCCGCGCTCGCGACGACCATCACCCACCCTATCCACCCGCTGGATCGCATGCCCGCCTCATCGGTTCTTCCGGCGGGAGGCGTGGAGGTTTCGTTGAACGGGGGTGTCGGGGTGGGTAGACTGCCCCGGATCTCACCCGCGAGGCACGCGCATGAGCGACTGGGTTGATGCCGAGCAGCATGTCGAGCGGGCGCACGAGCACTACGAGGCTGGGCGCTGGACGGAGGCGGAGTCGGAACTCCGCGAGGCGATCGCGCTGAACCCGTACCACGCGGAGTGGCACTTCAATCTCGGGCTCACGCTGGAAGCGGCGGGGCGATTCCAGGACGCGGCGGAGGCGTTCCGGGCCTCGTTCGACCTCGCCCCAGGGGAGGCGAACACGGCGCTCTGCCTCGGGGTCAACCACCTGCGGGCGCGAAAGTACGAGGACGCGATCGAGTGGCTGGCCCGGGCCGAGAAACTCAACCCCTCCGAGCCCATGTCCTACGTCCACCGGCTCGACGCCTACGTCGCGATGGAGAACTTCGAGCAGGCCCAACTGATGTTCTTCCTCGCCCAGCAGGCCGACCCGGACTGCGCCGAGGCCTACGCCTCGTTCGGTCAGGCGCTGCTCGACCAGGGCCAGCACGAGCGAGCGGCATGGTGCTTCCGCGAGGCGTTGAGGCTGGATCCCGGCCTCCCCCGCGTGCAGGCTCAACTCGCCGCGACCTACGCCGCGACCGGGCGTCCCGAGCGGGCGCGGCAGCTCTACCTCCGCGAACTGCGGTCGAACCCGGGCGACGTGGACACGCTGCTGGATTTCGGACGCGTGCTCGCGTCGATGAACCGTTCGGCGGAGGCATCCGAAAAGTTCCGCCGGGTGCTCGAGCTCGAGCCCGACGACCCCGATGCCCACTTCGAACTCGCCGTGCTTGCCGAGCGCGAGTCGCGACCCGACGAGGCGCTGGCGCAGTATGACATCGTGCTGAGGCTCGATCCTTCGTACCCAGGCGCAAGGCGAGCGCTGGCGAGGCTCCTGCTCGAGCGATCCCGCTCGGACGACGATCGGGCCGCCCACGCGATCCTCCGAAGGGAACTCTCCGAACTCACGCAGAGGCCGGACGACTTCACACGGGACGACCTCGCCGAACTCGTCCGCCTCCTGCTGGACGCGGGGCTTCCCCGCGAGGCCTCACGTGCGGCGACGACCCTCGTCGGGCAAGCCCCGGACGACGCACAGGCCCGCCATCTCCTCTCGGCGTCCCTCTTCCAACTCGCCCGGCCCGAGGACGCGATCCCCCATGCACAAGAGGCCCTGCGGCTGGATCCCATCCTCCTGCCCGCGCTCCACAATCTCGCCGTCGCGACCCTCCGCATGGGGCGCTACGACGAGGCGAGGGACTATGCGAGGCGGGCCCTCTCCCTCGACCCGGACGACCACGCCCTCCGTCGGCTGATGTTCTTCCTCCGCCTCCGACGGGCCCTTTCGCGGCTCACGCGCCCGCTCCGCCGCGCGGGTTGATCCGGATCACAACCCCAGAAGGCGTGCCGCCTCGTCCACGTCCTTGTCCCCGCGCCCGGAGAGGCAGACCAGGATGTCGCCACGCCCTCGCTCGCCGGCAAGGCGCACCGCGTGGGCGACGGCATGCGCGGACTCGAGCGCAGGGATGATGCCCTCCACCCGCGCCAGCAGCGTGAACGCCGCCAGGGCCTGGGCATCGGTGACCGAGACGTAGGACGCCCGGCCAGAGTCCTTCCACCACGCGTGCTCGGGCCCGACGCCCGGGTAGTCGAGCCCCGCCGAGCACGAGTGCACGAGCGAGGTCTGCCCATCGTCGTCCTGCAGGACGTAACTCCTCGAGCCGTGGAGCACGCCCGGGCGCCCTCGTCCGAGCGAGGCGGCATGCTCGCCCGGTCGATCGCCCGTCCCCCCGGCCTCGACGCCCACGAGTTCGACGCCCGCATCGGGGACGAAGCCGGCGAACATGCCCGCGGCGTTGGATCCCCCTCCGACGCAGGCGACGACGACATCGGGCAGGCGGCCGATTTCGGCGAGGGCCTGCTCGCGGGACTCGCGTCCGATCACACTCTGGAACTCGCGAACGACCATGGGGAAGGGATGGGGCCCGACGACGCTCCCGATGATGTAGTGGGTGTGATCGGCGGAGCCCATCCAGTCGCGCATGGCCTCGTTCGTGGCATCCTTGAGCGTGCGCGAGCCCGCGTCGACCTCGACGACCTCGGCCCCGAGCATCCGCATGCGGATGACGTTGAGCCGCTGGCGGCGGGCGTCCTCGCGGCCCATGTAGACGGCGCAGTCCAGGCCGAGGTGGGCCGCGGCCGTCGCCGTCGCCACGCCGTGCTGCCCGGCGCCGGTCTCGGCGATGACGCGTCGTTTGCGCATGCGCCGGGCGAGGAGGGCCTGCCCGAGGGTGTTGTTGATCTTGTGGGCGCCGGTGTGGGCGAGGTCCTCCCGCTTGAGCCAGATCGTGGCGCCGCGGGCGTGGTCGGTCAGGCGCGAGGCCCGTTGCAGGGGCGTCGCCCGCCCGACGAACGTCCGGAGCAGTTCGGAGAGTTCGTTCCGAAAGCCCTCGTCCTCGCGGGCGCGGGCGAACTCGGCCTCGAAGCCCCGGAGGGCGGCAACCAGCGTCTCGGGAACGTACGCCCCCCCATAGGGGCCGAATCTTCCGCGTGCGTCGGGCAGGGTGGACATCGCGAACTCCTCAGGTTCCTTCGGCCTCTCTCGCGGTGGCCATCCCCCGCGTGACATCCACCGTGCCCATCAGGAGCCAGCCGACCGCGAAGAAACCCGCGGTCATGGCGAGGAACAAGGCGGGCGACCCCACGACGATGGATTCGAGCGCAAGGAAGAGGCCCATCGCGCACGCGCCCGAGAGTTTGTAGGTCATCCCCCAGAGCCCGAAGAACTCGCCCGCGCGGGAGGCCGGGGTCAGCACGCCGACCAGGGCGCGGCTCGCCGTCCCGATGCCGCCCAGCCCCAGACCCGCCCCGGCGGAGAGGACGTAGAAGACCGCCGGGGTCGGGGCGATCCACGCCATGATCGCGAGCCCGGCCATCGACGCGACCCAGACACCGAGGAAGATCCGGATCGTCCGTCGGTGACCCCAGGAATCCTGCTTGCTCGCGGCGATGACCGCACCGACGCCGGCGAGGAAGGAGACCTCGAGCGCGACGATGAAGAGGGTCTGGTTGGAGAAGTCCATCTGCTTCGTGATGACGCCCGAGAGAAAGACGAAGACCTGCGTCCCCATGCTGTAGACGAAGAAGATCGCGAGGAACCACCCGAGGACGCGGAAACGCCCCAGCCCGGCCATGGTGGACGCGAAGCGACGAACGCCCGCGCCGACGACCGACCCGAGCCCCCGGTCGCGCGGACGGGCCTGCTCTCTCAGGATGAGGACAGCCGGCATCATCCACGCCAGGAACCACGCCCCAGCGAAGATGAAGAGCCAGCGGAAGTCGCTCGTCGCCTCGATCCCCAGCACCTTCGAGGCCACGGCCATGCACGCCATCAGCGCGAGCGCCCCGATGTAACTCATCGTCCACCCGATCGCGGAGACGCGGCCCATGGACTTCTCGTCCGCGATCTCCGGGAGGAACGAGCCCAGGAAGTTCTCCCCCACGCCGCACGCCACCGAGGCGGGAATGTAGAGGGCCGCCGCGACCGCGAGCATCCCGTGCCCGGCGAGCGCGAGGGCCGCGGTGAGCACGGCGCACAGCACGCCGGTAGTAAGGAGGATCTCCCGCTTCCAGGCCCGGAGGTCGGCGATCGCCCCGAGGATCGGGCTGAGCGCGACGATGATCAGCATCGCCGCGGCGGACATCCCCATCCACCACCTCTCGCCCTGGGCGAGGTCGTCGGCGACGACCTCGCGGATATAGACCGCGAACAGCAGCGTGTTGATGAGGAGTTGGAACGACTGGTTCGCGAGGTCGTACGTCCCCCAGGCCAGCACCTCGCGTCGGTTCGGGATTCCCTTGAGCACGCGGCAAGCCTATCCGGCCAGGCCCCCCGCGAGGAACTCGACCTGCGCGTTCTTCGCGTCGTTGGCGAACCGTCCGAAACCGGCGTGTTCGTCGGGCGCCCCGGTGTCGCGCCACGTGCGGACCTCGATCGGGCCCGGCAGGCGGGCCAGGAACCCGCGCTGGATCTCCCACGCGACCACGCGGTCGGTCTCGGCGTGCAGCGCGAGCAGGGGGATCGCTCGCCAGCCCTCCAGGTGCGCCGAAGGATCAAGCCGCCGGACGCGCTCCGGGTCGTGGGCGTGCCGCCACTTCCCCGGCGCGTACAGCGCACCCAGGTCCCCGCAGGTCGCCTCGACGGCGGCACAACGGAACGGGTGAGGGTCGCAGAGCCGGCGCAGCGCGGCCATGCCCCCGGCGGACATCCCACCGATGCCCAGACGCGACCCGTCGAACATCCCAGGCTCGGCGCGAAGCCGTTCGACGACGGCATCGATCTCGGGCAGGACGCGCTCCAGGACATCGGGCGTACGTTCCGGGCCGTCCCACCCGGGGATGGCGCGCTCGCCGTGGCCGGGCAGGTCGATGGCACAGGCGGCGAGCCCGGCACGGATCCAGCGGAGGTAGCGACCGGGGTCGATCTCCTTGTTCGCGGTCCGCCCGTGCATCCAGATCATCACCGGGCGCGGGCTCGACCAGTCCGGGTGGGCCAGAAGAACGGGGATCTCCCCCACTCTCGTGAGGCGAGCCTGCGAGGCGAGGGCACGCGGGAACTGGGCAAAGCGTTCGATCACGTCCCCATTCCCGCAGGCGTCAAAGGACGACCCTGTCACCCGATTTCACCTCCGCCGGAAGGTCGCGACCGGCGAGATCCCCGGGCTCGAGCGCGGTCAGGGGGCTGAGTTCGATCACACAGTCCGGCGTGCCGTCGGGCTTCCGTGCAACCTTGACTCCTGCCTGCTCGAGCCAGCGCGCGGCGCGAAGGGTCTGGACCTGCACGCTGGATTCGTGCGAATCGACTCCCTCGGCGTTCTTGATGGGCGCAAACTCCTCGACCCGGTCCGTCTCGTACACGATCGATGCCTCGCACATCGGCAGGGCGTCGAACACGAACCGCTCGAGTTTGACCGCGTTGGGCTCGCTCGGCTCGACGCGCTCGCCGGTGGCAAGATCGACGCAGGCCACCTTCTTCTCCGCCCTGTGGTAGGGAAGCGAGAACGCCGGGTCGCTCGCGAGACGCGCGACGAACTCGAGGCTCATCGCGTGGATCGCGACCGAACCCGCACCGAAGCGCAGGCGGCCGTCCGGGAGGCGCTCCTCCTGCACCTCGCGGGGCAGGTCGGAATACTCAATGACGCACGTGCGCCCCTCGACGCGGCAGAAGACGCCGAGCTTCTCGCCCGGATACGCCTTGGGGACCATCTTGCTGCTCATCTCGCCCGAGGAGCCCTCGCCTCCGGCGTGCAGCCCGAGGAAGACCGGGTCCATGACTCGGACGATCGGGTTGTCCACCTGGAAGTAACTGAGATGCTCGACGCCCCTGGCGCGGAACTCGTCGAGGACGCCGCTCACCTTGAGGGCCTTGATCGACCCGCCGTGGCCGTCGGGGTTGGTGGCGAGGGTCCCCGGACCGGCAAGGAGGATCCGTCCGGTGCGGAGGTCGAACGAGGGCATGTCCCCCTGGGGGAAGAAGCGGACGTCGTTCTCGTCGAGCCCGAAGAACTCGTTCTCGCGAAAGCACAGGATCGTCGCTTCATGGTTCTGAGGGCTTGTCATGATCGCCCACGGAACGGATCGCCCGTACTTCTTCCCCGTCGCCGCGAGCGCCTCGGCGAAAAACCGGAAGAGCGGCTTGCGCGTGACCGCGCCCGTCGGGAAGCACCCCTTCGGGCCGTTGAAACCCAGCCGCGATCCCTGCCCCCCGGCGACGGTAAACGCGGCGGCCTTGCCCTCGCGGAGAAGCCGCTCGCCCCGCGCCCGGGCGGCATCGATGTCCCACCCCTCGCCCTGACGCTTGTGGACGTAGGCCGGCTCGATCCGAGGCGGGAGTCGATAGGGCGCCGCGGCGCGCACGTACGTCTTGACCAGACGCGGGAGTTCATCGAGGTCCAGCGAGCGGATCTGCTCGACCAGCCTGGCCTGCTCCGTGGGGAGCAGTCGCTCGTAAAACGTCAGCAGGTGCTCCTGCTCGGCCCGGGCAAGCGAGGCCCGTAGTGCTTCGATGTCGTTCATGGTGCGCCTCCGGGCATGCTTGGGGCATGGTAAGCCCGGGGACGTACCATGGTCGATCATGCCGCTCTTCCACACGCCGCCCATCCGGCCCCTGGTCGCTCCCTCCATGCTCGCGGCGGACTTCGCCCGTGCGGGCGACGAGGCGAGGGCCGCGATCGACGCCGGCGCTGACCTCCTGCACCTGGACATCATGGACGGGCATTTCGTCCCCAACCTGACGATGGGCCCGGACATGTGCCGCGCGTTGCGCCGGGCCCTTCCCGGCGCGTTCCTGGACGTTCACCTGATGGTGGACGACCCCGATCGATTCGTGGAACCCTTCGTCCGCGCGGGCGCGAACCACCTGACCTTCCACGTCGAAGCCCCCGCCCTCGAATCGCCCGATGCCCATCTCACCCTCGCACGAAGGATCCGTTCACGCGGGCTGAGCGTGGGCGTCGCGCTCCGGCCCGCTACTGAGGTGCACGCGCTCCAACGTTTGCTTGCCGAGGTTGATCTTGTCCTCGTCATGTCCGTCAACCCCGGTTTCGGGGGGCAGGCATTCATCCCGGACGCCGCCGATCGTGCCCGTGAGATCAAGCCGCTCCTCACCCCCGGGCAACGCCTGGAGATGGATGGCGGGCTCAACCCCCAGAACTGCCCGATCGCCGTCTCGGCCGGAGTCGATGTGCTGGTGGTCGGGACCGCGCTGTTCGGCAGACCTCGATCCGAATGGCCGGGGCTGATCGATCGATACCGAACAAAAAACTGATCTCGAATCGAACCTTCATGCAAGGGAGAGAGAGTCGCCGATCGGTAGGGAAGCCGAGGGGCAATGCTGTGTTATCGGACCTAGTTCCGCGGACGTGGCGAGCGAATCACCCCACGGCTAGACTCTGCCCGCGATCCCTTCGCAGGGTCGCGAACCCTATGCCCAACCAACTGGACCTCCTCGTGTTCAGGACCGGGCGAACCGCGTGGGAAGACGCGGGGCGCATCGTCGGGTCCTCCGACCTCCCCGTCAGCGACCGCTCCCTTGGAGTGGTTCAGAACAACCTCGCTCGGCTTGCGGCGTTGCGGCTCTCGCTCGTGCTCTCCGGGCCCGACGAGGCAAGCACCACGACCGCCACGCTTGTCGAGCAGGCCTTGGGCGGCAAGCGCCGGGTGCTCCCGGAACTCCGCGAGATGTCACTTGGCCTGTGGGAAGGGCTGACTCCCACCGAACTCGGGGACAAACTCCCCCGGTGTTACCGGGCGTGGAGGGAGGACCCCGGGTGCCTCTGCCCCCCGGAGGGCGAAACGCTCAACGATGTCAGGGACCGCCTCCTCGGGTGCCTGCACCGCGTCCTGGGACGGACACGGGCCGGGGTCGTCGGCATCGTTCTCCGCCCGATTGCGTATACGCTCGTCACGGACGCCCTGCACGGCGTCGAGACCACCGCCCTGGAGTCGACCCGGGGCGACTGGATCCGCATCCAGGTTCCGAGGAACCTGCTCAAGCCCCGTGGGATGGTGTCCACGCGGCGGTCGGCCTAGAGGGAGCGTCCCTTTCAAGGACAGATCATGACCCAAGCGGCCACTCGGACCTGGACGGACGTCAAACCCGCCAAGCGAACCGCGATCCCGGAGGGGCTCTGGCTCCGATGCCCGGGGTGCGGGCAGATCATCTATCGCAAGCAGATGGAGGCCAACCTCCACGTCTGCCCCGAGTGCAACCACCACTTCCGCATCAGCGCCGACGAACGGGTCAAGCAGTTGTGCGACCCCGGGTCGTTCGAGCCGCTCTTCGAGGGGCTCTTCCCGGGGGATCCGCTCCGGTTCACGGACCTCAAGGCCTACAAGGACCGCCTCCTCGCCGAGCAGGTGCGGACCGGACGACCCGACGCCATCCGCTGCGGGCAGGGGTTCATCAAGGGCCGCCAGACGCTGGTCTGCTGCATGGACCTCACCTTCATGATGGGTTCGATGGGGAGCGTCGTGGGTGAGGCGATCACCCGGACGATTGAACTCGCGACCGAACGCTCGCTCCCCCTGGTCATCGTCTCCTGCTCGGGCGGGGCGAGGATGCAGGAATCCGGCCTCTCCCTCATGCAGATGGCCAAGACCAGCGCGGCCCTCGCCCGCTTCGACGACAAGGGCGGGCTCTACATCGCGGTCCTCACCGATCCCACGACCGGAGGGGTGACGGCGTCGTACGCCATGCTCGGGGACGTGATCTTCGCCGAGCCCGGCGCGCTCGTCGGGTTCGCCGGGCCCAGGGTCATCCAGCAGACCATCCGGCAGGAACTCCCCCCTGGGTTCCAGCGCTCGGAGTTTCTGCTCAAGGCCGGCCTGGTCGATCGGGTCGTGTCCAGGCAGGAACTGCGGAGCGAGATCGCCCGCGTGATCGACTATGCGGGCAAGTGAGCCTCGGGGACCTTGGCTCGAGCGTCTGTTCGCGCTCGGGTGCGGGCTCGCGCGCTCCGGGCTGCTCCTCCTCGCGTTCGGGAACTCCGCGTTCTGGTGGGCGGGGCTCCTGGCGCCGCTCCCCCTGGTCCTGCTGGCCGCGAAAGCGAGCCGCCCCCTTCGATCGGGGGTCTGGTTCGGTGTGGGCGCCTCCGTGTTCTGGGGGATCTCCCACCGGTGGGCCGCGGCCATTTCCGAACTCGGTTTCCCCGGGATGGTCGTTCACTTCGCGGTCCTGGAGTGGTTGCTGATCGCCCTGATCGTCCGGCTTCGCGAGGGGATGCCTCGATTGCCCTGGTGCCTCGTCGCCCCGGCCGGGTGGACCGCGGGCGAGGTCTTCCGCGGCGAGGTGCTCTGGAGCGGCTATCCGTGGTTCCTCGCTGGACACCCCATGATCGAGTGGTGGCCAATGGCGGCTCCCGCGGCGTGGCTGGGCGTCTACTCCGTTTCCTTCCTCGTCGTTGCGATCTCGGGCTCCCTGATGGACGCGATCGAGCGCCGGCCACGCGCCGCATCGGCGGGGGGGCTCGCGGCGCTGGCGGCGTGGGGGCTCTCCTGGGGGTTGGCCAGCCCGCCAGGAGAGGGAGGATCGATCCGGGTCGGGATCGTGCAGACCAACCTGCCTCAGGACAACAAATCGGCGTGGACGATGGAGGAACGCCTGATCGACTGGCAGCGGTTCGAACGGCTGACGCTCCAGGCCGCGACCGAGCGTCCGGAGGTGATTGCCTGGCCCGAGACGATGTTCCCCGGGGTCTTCCTCGATCCGGTCAGGCGCCTCGACGAAGAGGCCCAGGTCGAGTTCGTGCCGGCCAACTTCTTCGTCGGGGATCTCATGGCGCTCCAGGAGCGGGTCGGCGTGCCGATGCTCGTCGGCGCGATCGGGACCGAGGGCCTCCGCACGCGGGAGACGATCGAGAACGGACGCGTCGTCGAGAGGCTCGAGCACGACCGGGAGTTCAACTCGGTGTTCCTCCTGCACGACGGCGCGGTGCGGGCCCGGTACGACAAGATCCACCTCACGCCCTTCGGCGAGGTCATGCCGCTCATCTCGCGCTGGGCATGGCTCGAATCGAAGTTGCTTGCGCTGGGGGCGAGGGGGATGTCGTTCGGGCTCAGCGAGGGGCCACCGGCACCGGGCGCGACAAGGCCCGAGGTCCGGCCCGGCGTCCGCGTCGCGACCCCCATCTGCTTCGAGGTGGGCGACGCCTCGCTCTGCCGGGGCCTGGTCTTCCAGGGGGGAGAACGGCGGGCGGAAGTGCTCATGAATCTGACCAACGACGGGTGGTTCGTCGGAGTGGACCTCATGCGCAGGGCCGCCGTGCGGACCTCGCGATGGAGATGCGTCGAACTCGCCACGCCCATGGCCAGATCGGCCAATACCGGGATCTCCTGCCTCATCGACGCCCGCGGACGCGTGCTCGCCCGGGGCACGCCATCGGGGGATGCCCGCGTCGACGGAACGCTGGTCGGGGACCTGCCGCTTGGGACCGGCTCGACCCTCTATGCGCGGATCGGAGACGCGTTCGCCTGGGTTGTCCTTGCGGGTGTGCTCTTCGCCTGCGCCTTGCCGAGGCGGGTGTGGAGAAGTCCGGGCCGGGGAAACGCCGACAATACAGCGAACCATGCCGCCGCGTCGGCGTAGGCTCCCGGCGAGGAGAACCCATGAAGCACCCAACGGTCGTCCTCGGTCTTGCCACGGCTCTCGCCCTTGCCGGATGTGCGACCAAGGGAAAGCAGGCGAGCCCGACGGATCGAGCCGCGGCACGACCGCCATCGGCCGTGGAGGTCTCGTCGATGCGGGAGCGGGCGATCGACCTGCTTCTGGAGGCCTCGACGTCACCGGATCCCCAGGCACGGGCGAACGCCGTCGAGGGGCTCTCCCTCGCCACGGGAAGGCTGAGGACGGTCCTGCCCGCCGCGTTGGCCGACGGCAACGTCGGCGTGCGGAGCGTCGCGGCGATGGCCGTGGGCAACCTGCAACTCGCAGGCTTTGAAGGCCGGTTGAGGGAACTGGAGCGAGATCCCTCGCCGTTTGTCCGGTCGTCGGCAATCTTTGCGCTGGCCCGACTGGGCGAGCCGGTGGATCGAACGCCCTTGGCGGGGCTCCTTCTGAACGACCCATCGCCTCGGGTGCGGGCCCAGGCGGCGTACATCCTCGGGGAACTGGGGGAGCGATCGGCTCTGCCGCTGCTCAGAGAGGCCGACCGCGCGATGTTGCTCCGTGCATCTCCTGCGGAAGTCCGGGTGATGCGGCTCCAGTTTGCGGAGGCGATGGTGAAACTGGGAGAAACGGGCCCGATCGAGGCGATCCGGGCGGCGTTGTACCCCTCCCGTCCGGAAGAACTCGAGTCGGCGGCCCTTGCGGTCCAGATCATCGGGGAAGTAGGCGACAAGGCCTCGATCGACCAACTCGTCGTCTTGTCGGCCTATCGGGAAGGGGATCGAAAACTGCCGGCGGAGGTCCGTCTGGCCATCGCCTCGTCTCTCGCGAAACTGGGGCTTGAGGGTGGGTCCTTCATCGCGGACGAGTATGTGGCGAGCCCGACCCCGACGCTCCGGGCCCAGGCGGCGCACGTCTACGGGTTGACGGGCGGTGCGGGAAACCTCCGGGTGCTGGGGGGCCTGATGGACGATCCCGAGCCGCGGGTGCGGGTTTCTGCGGCGGCGGGGGTGATCCGGGCGGCGGAAAGATGGGGGATGGCGCGGGGGGGGACAGACTGAGGCATGTTGACAGGACCCTCGCGCCTACGGTACTACTGACGATTCGCCGGCCCGACCCGTCCCCGCGGATGGAGCGAGGCCCGGCGGCAGTTGGCGCGTCCGGGTCGGATCCCGGTCGCGATGGGTCGCGTAGGGAAAGACGCGTCGCCGCGCCGGTGATGGAACCATCGGCCGGTCGGGCGTGACGCCGAGGAGTGCACCTGTGCATCTGGTCACCAAGATTCTTGTTGTTGCCGCCGCGATCCTGAGCGTGATCCTCGCGGCCTTGACGATGGCCTTCTCGGTGAACGCGAGCCGGATCACCGCCGACCATGCCCGGATGGTCCAGCTGGTCGAGACGACGAACCAGTCGGCGACGGCCCAGGTGAGCGCGGCGAGAGCCACGGTCGCGGAGGCCTCGCTGCGGGCCCAGGACCAGCAGAACGCCCTTGATCGCAAGGATGCCCAGGTCCGCGACCTCCAACTGGAGAACTCGGCGCTCAAGTCGGATCTCCAGAACGCCCGGGCCAACGAGGAAGGCATCAAGAACCAGATCGGGCAGTTGGGCGAGACCGTGCGGACGCTCACCGCGCTCATCGAGAGTTACAAGACCGAAACGACTCAACTCCGCGACAACGAACTCGCCTCCCGGCGTGAGGCGATCGAACTCACCGACCGCATCAACGATCTCTCCAGCCAGCGCGACGTGCTCGAGCAGACCGTCCGGGCCCTGCGCGAGCAGATCACCGAGATGGCCCTCGCCCTCGAGGACAAGGCGACCGGGCGCGCCACCGAGACGGCCCTCACCGTCCCCGGTCCCCCGATCCAGGGACGGGTCGTCCGCACCGTGAACGACCCCGGAACCAACCGCCTGCTGGCCGAGATCGACCTCGGAACCAACGATCAGGTCCGCGTCAACACGCGTCTGCATCTCGCACGCGGGTCGACGTTCCTGGGTTATCTGACGATCGAGAAGGCCGATCTCGACGCCGCCGTCGGGCGGGTCGAGTTCCGCAACGGCGCGACGGAGTTGCGGGCCGGTGACGTGGTCTGGACCAAGTTCTGAACCCAGGGGGAGGATCCATCCGTGGCTGATTTCGGGATGCAGATGCCTGGCGGTCGGATGAAGCGGACCGCCTCCATGAACGTCTATACCGGGCTCGCGTTCGTTGCGGTCATCGCCCTGCTCGTCGCCTGCGCGTGGATGTGGATGCAGGCGGGCAAGGTCGGGAAGGACGGCTCGCCGTTCACCTTCCAGGAACCCGGCAAGGTGAAGGTCGCAACGTCCACAGGCCGCTGAACCCCCCTCAGAGGGCCCCCTCTGGCGCTGTTTCTTCAGGCCCGGCGGAACTTTCCGTGGGTTCGGGATAATAATCTGCGGTCAAGGTTGCGCGTCCGGGCGGCGGGTGTGTTGTCCACGCCGTGTTATCGGAAGCGAGAGACGGAGCCCGCGTCGGGATGGCGAAGTTCAATGCCAAACCATTGAGCGCATGGGAGGATCGGTTCCGAACGCCGAGCCTGGCCGAACTGCGCGCCGCCCAGCCCAACAAGACCCTCGGGCAGGTGCTCGAGCACGCCCGGGAGCGGCTCGCGGCGTTCGAGGGCGTGAAGTCCGAGATTGCCTGGCAGGGAATCCCCTGGCGATGGACGATCGTGTTCCATCCCGGCGACGACGAGGGGCTCCCGCTGGCCTACCTCGTACCCGAGCCCGGGAAACTCCAGGTGGCCGTGCCCCTTCGAAGGGAGTTTGCGGGCACGCTCCCGGTCAAACGGCTCCCTCGCGTGATCCGGGACCGGATCGTCTTCGCATCAGAAGTGGCCGGCATCCTCTGGCCGCGGTTCGAGTTCTCGACCAAGGGGCAGTTCGACGAGATTGAGGACCTGATCCGTCGAAAGCGGGCGTTCTCGTCCGAGACGGCGGCCACCTGACACCCGGGCTGGAGTCTTCCTCCCGGTCCAGCCGATCGAAGGCACGCCAGATCAGGGGATCCTCGATGACCAAGGGCAATCGGTGGGTGGTGTGCGTCGCCTTGGCGGTGCTCGCGTCGCTGGCGTCAGGGGCACGGGCCCAGACCCTCGAACGAGACCTCCACGATGCCTTCCGCGCGATGAAACTGGGCGAGGCAAGCGTCGCGTTCCAGGTGCTCGACGCGGCCACGGAAGAGATCCTCGCACAGCACAACCCCGAACGGGCGCTGATCCCCGCGTCGAACATGAAACTGCTGACGACCGGGTGCGCGCTGCTGATCCTCGGGAAGGACTTCACGTTCCGGACGGAGTTCCTCATCGACGGGGACCGCCTCTGGATCCGGGGCTCGGGTGACCCCGCCCTCTTCGATCCGGAACTGCTCGCCCGCCTCGAGCCGCGGGTCACGGTCGAGGAGGTCACCGCCGCCCTCGCGAAGCAGGTCGCGGCATCCGGGGTGACCAGCGTGCGCGAGATCGTGCTCGACGACCGGGTCTTCGATCGCGTCCGCGTGCACCCGTCCTGGCCCGAGAACCAGCTCAACCGGTGGTATTGCGCTCCGGTCGGCGGGCTGAACTTCCACGCCAACATCCTCCATGTCTTCGTCAAGCCCTCGGAGACGGGCGGGACCCCACCGGTGCGCACGCAGCCCGAGGCCCCGTGGATCGAGATCCGCAACCAGGCGAGGACAGTGGCCACCGGCCAGAACTCCATCTGGCTCGCCCGCGAACGCTCACCCGACATCTTCACGCTCTTCGGCAGCGTGCGGGTGGCCAGCCGCGAGCCCGTCGACGTGACCATCCACGACCCCGGGATGTTCTTCGGAAGAGTGATGGAGCGCAAACTCCGCGCCTCGGGCGTCACGGTCGCCGATGGAGCGGTCCGACTGGCAGGCGAGGGCGAGCAACCCACCCCGAGGTCGAAGGTCGTTGCCGCGGTGAGCACGAGGCTGGAAGACATCGTCCGCCGGTGCAACACGGACTCGCACAACCTCTACGCCGAGGCGCTGCTCAAGCGGCTCGCGTTCGAGGTGACGGGTCAGAGTGGGTCGTGGGGAGCCGGAGGCTCGGTGCTGCGGATGACGATGAGCGAGCACCTGGGGGCGTCGTATGTCGCGTCGACGCAGGCGGCGGACGGATCGGGCATGAGCCGGGAGAACCGGGTCTCGCCCGCGACGCTCGCGCACTGGCTGGCGAGGTTGCAGGCGGACCCGGGCATCGGCGAGACGTTCGTGACGAGCCTGGCGACCCCGGGCATGGGCACCCTGGCGGACCGGTTCAAGGAGTCTCCGCCTCTGCGCAACGAGGTGCGGGCCAAGACGGGGTACATCCAGGGCGTCCGGGCGGTCTCGGGATTCGTGACCGACCCCCGCACCGGGCGGCGCGTCGCGTTCTCCGTCATCATGAACGACATCTCGGGCGATCCGGCGACGGGCAACGCGAGGCGGATGCAGGAACAGGCCGTGCGCGTCATCGACGCGTGGCTGGCCCGGCAATCACCCGTCGAGCCCGCGGTCGGAGGGTGAGACGAACCCGGCTCTCGCGGGCGCGGGGGGCAGGGCGTACTCCCCCCAGCGCCGATCGATGAGGGCTTGCGTCGCATCATCGAACGACAGGATGGGCGGCCATTCGCGAACACCCTGGCCCGCGTGCTCGTCGCCGGGAACCTTGGGCGTGGCATCGAAGGCGAGCGTCGGGCCGGGGAGGAGGACACCGTCACGCCCGGCATCGGCGTTGGCGCACCAGTGGAAGAGCGGCTCGTCGAGCGTCGAGAGACCGACCGACTCTCCCACCACGATCACATAGGGCGGGAGGGGCAGGGCGTGGCGAAGGGCCTCGATGACACGGCGTCCGTCGCCCGCCGCCTGCTTGCGGGCGCGGACGAAGAGCCAGCCTCGGACAGGCAGCGCCGCCTCGACGACACCCGCGATCGAGCCGACGCGAGCGAGCAACGCCCGGGACGCCTCGGACGTCGGCGCCGCGGGCTCCGGGGCGAGGGGCTCACCGTCGATGTCCTCACCCGGCACGCGGGCGGTCGCATCGAAACCGATCTTGGTCCCCGAAGCGAGGCGGGGGGCGGCATGGTCGAGGATGTCGAGCGGGCCGTGGACGCGCTCGATGTCGCGTGCAGGGCCGCATCGTCGAGCAACGGCGTCGAGGACGCCGGCGTGGTCGTGCGGATCGGCGTCATCCACCACCACGATGTTCTTCGTCCACGACATCTGTCCCGCGCCCCAGATCGCGTGCATCACGCGTCGGGCGTGGAGCGGGTAGGCCTTGCGGACCTTCACGAACGCGGCGTTGTGGAACGCGCCGAAGAGCGGCAGGTCGTAGTCCTCGATGTCAGGGATCAGCGTGCGCAGCAGCGGGAGGAAGATGCGCTCCGTCGCCTTGCCGAGGTAGTAGTCCTCCTGCGGCGGAAGGCCCACGATCGTCGCAGGAAAGACGGGGTTTCGGCGGTGCGTGACGGCGGTGACCTCGAGGACGGGGTAGCGGTCGGGCATGGAGTAGAACCCCGTGTGGTCGCCGAAGGGACCCTCGACGGCGGCGCCTGGGCCGAGGGGTTCGCGTGTCTGTCGGGGGTCCCATCCGATCCCGCCGGCCTCGTGCGAGACGTAACCCTCGATGACGATCTCGGCGTTGGCGGGAACGCGGAGAGGGACAGTGCGAGCACCGACGAGTTCGATCCCACGCCCGTGAAGGAGCCCGGCGAGGAGCAACTCGCTGAGGCCCGGCGGGAGGGGCGCGGTCGCGGCGTAGGGCAGCACGCTCTCCCCTCCCAGCGCGATCGCCACGGGCATCCGTCTTCCCAGGCGCGTCCACGACCGCCAGTGAGCCGCCCCGTCGTGGTGCATGTGCCAGTGCATCGCCATGTGACGCGGGCCCAGCATCTGCACCCGGTACATCCCGATGTTGTGCGAGGCGGGACGCGCATCCCCGGCCTCATCGGCGTGGATGGTGTGGACGCCGGCGAACGTGACGTAGCGCCCTCGGAAACCGCGGACAAACTCGGGCGACCCATCCACCCCTGGAACTTCGGCGTTGACGCCCGCCGGCCAGCCCACGCCCGCGAGGTCGCCGTCGAGGGGCCAGCAGCGAAGGAGCGGGAGTCGCCTGAGGTCGGGGTCGGTGACCACGACCTGCTGGCAAGCGCCGGTGCGAACCAACCTGGGAGGGGTGCGCAGGAGCGGCGCCAGCGAGCGGAGTTTCCGCACCGCCTCGCCCAGCCCGCGGGGGGGCTGGGGCTTGACCAGTTCGGCAAGCCGATCGGCGATGGCCTCGAAACCACGCTGGTCGTTCCCGCATCCCAGGGCCATCTCGGCCCTGCGATAACTGCCGTAGGCGTTGATGAGGACAGGGATCTCAGAACCCTCGACATTCTCGAAGAGCAGTGCGGACCCACCTAGGTGGGCGAAGCGCGGGTCGTTTCGGCGTGAGGTTTCGCTCCCCGGGTTTGGCGCGGCAGAGCCCGAGACCCGGTCGGTGATCGCGGCGATTTCCTGGAGGGGAGACACCTGCGCGGCGACCCGGCGGAGTTCGCCGGAACGCTCCAGGGCGGAAACAAACTCTCCAACGGTCCGGTACATTGAGGGGAGCGTATGAGCGAACCGACCCCCGCGAATCCGCCCGGAAAGCCCGCCCACGCCTTCGCCGCGACCCGCGACTGGCCGGGCTACTTCGACGCCGTGGCCGGGAAAGGTCCGCGAGAGACCCTGCTCCTGGCTCTGCAGCACTTCGGGTCGTTCGTCGGAGAGGCGGTGGACCTGGGATGCGGGGAGGGACGGGACACGGTTGAACTCCTCCGGCGCGGGTGGCGTGTGCGGGCGATCGATGGACACCCGGACGCGCTCCGCCGGCTGGCGGCGCGGGGAGACCTGGTCGGGCGCGAGCGGCTGGTGGCTCGCCTGGCGACGTTCGAGAGGGTCGAGATCCCAGCCTGCGACCTGCTGAACTCGAGCTTCTCGCTGCCGTTCTGCTCCCCGGGGTCGTTCGCGGGGCTGTGGGCGAGGATCGAGACGGCGATCCGCCCGGGAGGGAGGTTCGCCGGTCAGTTCTTCGGGGACAAGGATTCCTGGGCGACGCTCAAGGATCGATCTCACCAGACGCGCGGGGAGGTCGAGCGTCTGCTCGCGCGGTTCGAGGTCGAAAGCCTGAAGGAGGAAGACAAGCCGGGCAACGACGCGGAGGGTTTTCCCAAACACTGGCACGTCTTCCACGTGGTCGCACGCCGGCGGTAGGAGGATGCATGGAAGCGGTTCTGGACCTGTCGAGGGTCACGAAGGTCTATCGGGGAAGGGTTCGGGCGCTCGACGACATCTCGATGCGGATCGACCGCGGCGCGATCTTCGGGCTTCTGGGTCCCAACGGCGCGGGCAAGAGCACGCTCGTCAAAATCCTCATGACCGTGATCCGCCCCACACGCTGCGAGGGCACGATGCTGGGCGACCGCGTCGGGCGCAAGGCGACCCTCCGGCGGGTGGGCTATCTCCCCGAGCACCACCGCTTCCCCGACTACCTCACCGGCGCGCAGGTCCTGGATTTCTACGGGTCGCTCACCGGAACGCCCAGGCACGTGCGACGCCGGCGCGCCGGCGAACTCCTCGAACTCGTCGGGATGACCGCGTGGGCACACCACCGAGTACGGCAATATTCCAAGGGCATGAGGCAGCGCATCGGGATCGCCCAGGCCCTCATCAACGACCCCGACTTCGTCGTCCTCGACGAACCGACCGACGGCGTCGATCCGGTCGGCCGCCGGGACATCCGCCGGATGATGGAGGTCCTCCGCGACTCGGGCAAGACGGTGCTCATCAACTCGCACCTGCTCAGCGAACTGGAGATGGTCTGCGATCGCGTCGCGATCCTCGTCAAGGGGAAGGTCGTCAGCCAGGGGAAAATCGGGGACCTCACGCGGCACCTGGCCCGATACGAGATCGAACTCGACGCACTCGAGGGCGCCGGGCCGGGCCCGCTCCTCCAGTTGCCCATCGCGTGGACCGACGCGCCCTCGCACGATCTCGATGCACCCCTGTCCCCCCCGGGCGCGGCGCCGCCGACTCGCAACGGCGCCATCGTCCGCATCTTCCGCGGGACGCTCGCGACGGGCGAGACAGTGGAAGTGGAGCGCGGCATCATCCGCGTCGACACGCTCGACGCCGCTCGCGTGCAGACGATCATCGATTCGGCCCGCGCGCGCGGGATCGTCGTGCGGACCGTGCGCGAGGTCCGCCCGTCCCTGGAGGACCTCTTCATGCAGGCCGTCACGGACCCGGAGACCGGCCGGACGTTTGCCCCCGGAGCGGAGAAGAAACGATGATCCGCTCGCAGACGCTCGCGTTGTTCGTGGACGAGTATCGCTCGCTGCGCGCCCGGAGGCTGTTCTGGATCGTGCTTGGGCTCTCGCTGGTCTTTGTTGCGGCCCTGGCGTGCGTCGCGAACAACGAGGAGGGCATCGAGGTCCTCTTCTGGACGCTCCCGATCGAGTTCCTCTCGACCAAGGTCTTCCCCCGTCGCGAGTTCATGCAACTCATGTTCCTTACGCTCGGGTTCCAGCTCTGGCTCACCTGGGTCGCCACGATCCTCGCGCTCATCTCCACCGCGAGCATCCTGCCCGACTTCATCAGCGGGGGCGCGATCGAACTCACCCTCTCCAAGCCCATGGGACGGCTGCGGCTCTACCTCACCAAGTACGCCACCGGCCTCCTCTTCGTTGCGCTGCAGGTCGTGGTCTTCGCGGCGGGTTCGTTCGTCGTGATCGGGCTCCGGGGCGGGGGATGGGACTTCCGCCTGTGGCTTGCGATACCCCTGGTCGTCATCTTTTTCAGTTATCTCTTCTGCTTCTGCTCACTCGTCGGGCTGCTTACGCGATCGACCATCGCGTCGCTGATCCTGACCATCCTCCTCTGGGTCGTCATCTTCCTCGTCCACCTCTCCGAAACCGGAATCATCCTCCAGTTTCGCGTGCAGAAGGATCTCGTCGTCGCGACGCTCGCGACCGACATCGAGGCTCGGAAAATCGAGGCGAACAACCTCCGCACTCCCCCCGAGGACGAACCGCCCGACGCGACCACGGCCCGCCTCGCCCGGCTGGCGAAACTGGAGGACGCGATCACCTTCCGCGAGGCCGAGCTCGAAGCCGACCGCAAGAGCGCCCGTACGCTCAACCGCGTCCACGCGATCCTCTTCGCCGTCAAGACGGTGCTGCCCAAGACCAGCGAGACGATGGAGCTCATGGGCCGGTGGATGCTCGACCCGGACAAACTCGCCGCGCTCCAGGACAGTTCGACGACGACCACACCACCGGTCCAGAGCAGCCGGGGAAGCATCCGCGTCTCCCAGCGGACGGTCGCGCGGCAGATGCAGGCCGAGGTCGCGTCTCGAAGCGTCTGGTGGGTCGTCGGAACGTCGCTCGCGTTCGAGGTGGTGCTCGTCGGGGCCGGGGCGATCGTCTTCTGCCGAAGGGACTTCTGACGAAGAGACCCCTGACGCTCAGCGCCCGACCTCGGCCAGGAGCCCGCGCGTTCGGAGGCGTTCGAGGAGTTCCGCCGCGAGTTTCGCGTCCCCCTTGGCAAGTTCGGCGAAGATGCCGACGCGGACATCGGGCTTGACGGCGTTGAGGTACGCGGTGACGCGCTGCACGCCGTCGGCGTCGAGCGTCGTCGGCGCCCCTGGCCCGAGGATCTCCATGAGGATGGCGACGGCCGCCTTGGGGGCAAGGTCGTTGAGGGTCGCGACGCTCTTCTTGAACTGGGCGCTCCCCTCGATCTCCGCGAGCCGGGCGCGGGTCGCCTCGAACGCCTCGACCTCCGCGCGGAAGCCCTCCCGCTCGGCGTCAAGGATCTCCCGTTCGCGAACGAGCCCGCGCTTGAGGTCGTCGACCTCTCGGCGGGAAGCGAGGATGCGCTGGCGGTCGATCTCGCTGAGCTCGAGCTTGAGTTCCAGGCGGTCGGACGCCCGAACGGGGATCGTCTCGCTCTTGCGCGCCTCGCGCTCGGCCTCGACCGCCGCATCCCGCTGCCTGGCCTCGTCGTCGAGCCTTGCTTTCTCCGCGGCGACGGGTTCCGCAAGGATCTCCCGGAGCCGCTCCATCCTCTCGCGATCGAGCCTCCCCGACCCCGCGAGCCACCCGAAATAGCCCGCCAGCGCGAGCAGATTCGCGACCGCCATCACGCTCACGACGTTCCAGATCGTCCTCATGTCCCGTCCTCCGTGCGTCCCGCCCTCATCACCGTCAGTTCATCCTGCTCCGATGCCTCGGCGCGGGCGAGGTCCCGACGCCACTGCTCGTACCTTCGGTCCCGGAGAAGCTCGACCCCCTTACGCCGCGCCGACGCCGCCTTCAGGGTTTCGCGCGCCCGCGAGAGCCTCGCGTGCGTCCCGGCGATCTGGAGGACGAGATCCCTCGCCCGCGCGTCGAGCGCGAACGCAGCCGTTGACTGCCGCCGGACGTCCTCGATCGCGACACCTCCCGCCGCCAGGCCCCGGCGAGCCTCGTCCCGCTCGCGTTCGATCCCTTCCCGCACGGCCCTGAGGCGTCCCTCCAGGTCGACGCGCTCGCGCTCGATCGCCGCGACCTCCCGCCGGGCGGCGTCCTCCTCACGTTCGCGGAGTTCCAGCACCGCTTCGAGCTCAAACACGAACCTTGCCACTCACTTCACCTTCCCACGCTTGGCGAGCATCTTCGACGCCTCGTCGGCGAGCGCGAGGAGCGACCGCCTCGATTCCTCCGGCGCTTCCCGCTCGTCCGCCCGCTGCCGAAGCACGCCCTCGATGCGATCTCGCATCGCGATCGCCACGTCCGTCCTGGCGTGGCTTCCCGACGCGTAGGCCCCGATCTGCACGAGGTCCTCGACCTCGCGGTAATCCGCCAGAAGCCCCAGGCATGCCCGCCGCGCGCGCCGGTGCTCTTCGTCGGTGACGGCATCGGCGACGCGGCTCACCGAGTCGAGCACGTCGATCGCCGGGTAATGCCCTCGCTGTGCCAGTTTCCGCGACAGGATCACGTGCCCGTCCAGGATGCCGCGGGCCGCGTCGGCGATGGGCTCCGTCAGGTCATCGCCGTCGACGAGGATGGTGTAGACCCCGGTGATGGAGCCCCCCTCGCCCGCCTCGCCGGGCTCGACCGCGCCCGCTCGTTCGAGCAGGCGAGAGAGGCGGGAGAAGACGCTGGGGGTGTAGCCCTTCGTGGCGGGAGGCTCGCCGGCGGAGAGCCCGATCTGCCTCTGCGCATGGGCAAAGCGGGTAATGGAGTCCATCATGAGCAGGACATCGCGGCCCTCGTCTCGGAAGGACTCCGCGATCGCGCACGCGCCAAGCGCCGCGCGGACACGCATGAGAGGCGATTCGTCCCCGGTCGCGACGACGAGGACCGACCTACGGAGCCCCTCCTCGCCAAGGGCGCCCTCGATAAAGTCACGCACCTCCCGCCCCCGCTCGCCGATGAGTGCGATCACGCTTAAATCCGCGGACGAACCCCGCGCGATCGACGCCAGCAGTGTGGACTTGCCCACGCCGGGCCCGGCGAAGATCCCCACACGCTGCCCGCGCCCGAGCGTCGCCATCAGATCGATCGCCCGTACGCCCGTGGGCAGAGCCTGGCGGATCGTCCTTCGCCTCAGCGCGGGGATGGGCTCGGCCTCGATGGCTCGAGCGGCCACGCCACGGATCACCCCGCCCCCGTCGATGGGACGGCCGAGCCCGTCGACGACCCGGCCGAGCATCCCCTCTCCCGCGGGGATCGTCCGGGCGGCGCCCAGCACCTCGACCGCATCGCCCACGCGAACGCCCTCGGCCTCACCCGTGAGCACCATCACGACCGACGCCTCTCGTGTGAACCCCACCACCTCGCCCAGCGCCGATGAGCCCAGCCGAACCAGCGAGCCCGACGCCACGGGAAGGTCATCGACCAGGATCGTGAGCCCTCGGAGCGCCGCGACACGCCCCACGATGCGCACCATCGCTGCCTCACTCGCTCGCTCACCCGCCTGCGCAAGAAAGCCCACGTCACGCCCCCTCGCCGAGCATGGCCCGAGCCGCCCGCTCGAGACGCTCGGTGATCGACGCGTCGAAGACCCCGCCCCGCTCCGTCTGTGCGGCGCACGAGCCCCGGGCGAGCATCGGGTCCTCGCGGATCTCGACGTGGGCGCACATCGCAAAGCGGGCGAGGAGCCCGGGGAGGGCCTCGTTCACACCCGGCGCATCGTCCGGGTTGACTCGGACGACGAGCCGCGTCGGGCGGGAGACCAGCGCCAGGACCTCCTCCACACACTCCTGCGCGGCACGCGGATCGCCCTCCGTCCTTCGGCGAACAATCCTTGTCGCCAGATCGAGCGACACGCGAAGGAGATCCCGGCGGGCCTCCTCGAGCAGCCCCTCGCGCTGAGACTCGAACACCTCGAGCGCCGCACGCCACTGCTCCGACAGGACCGCGAGTTCGGCGGCGTGCGCGGCGTGCGCGGACGCTCGACCCTCGTCCAGCCCGCGTGTACGCCCGTGCTCGAACCCGGCCTGCTCTCCCTTTGCGCGGCCCTGCTCCTCCGCCCCGGCGAGGATCGCCTCCCGCTCGCGCCTGGCCTCCTCGATGATCCTGGACGCCTGAGACCGTGCGCGGGCAAGGATCGCCTCTCCCTGGCGGGCGAGGTCCCCCAGATCGAGCACGACCGCGTCGCGGGCGAGGAGATGGGCGTCGGCCTGTCGGATCATCCCCATCGCGGCCCCTTACACGAGCAGGTCCGAATCGCCCCGGCCCTGGATGACGAGGTCGCCGGCCTCTTCGAGCCGTCGGACGATGTCCACAATGCGCTGCTGGGCCGACTCCACGTCGCTCACGCGCACCGGGCCCATGAACTGCATCTCCTCGCGGATGAGTTCCGCCGCACGCGAGGACATGTTCCCGAGGATCTTCGCCTGAAGGGGTTCGGAGGCGGTCTTGAGCGCGAGGGCGAGCTCGTCGTTGTCCACTTCCTTCAGGACGGCCTGGATGCCCTTGTCGTTGACGCTCAGGATGTCCTCGAAGACGAACATCAGCCGGCGGATCTGCTCGACGAGGTCGGGGTCCTCGGCCTCCAGCCCCTCCATGATGGCCTTCTCCGTCGCCCGGTCGGCGAGGTTCAGGATCTCCGAGACCGTCGGCACGCCTCCCGCCTTCTCCATCGACTGCATCAGCATGCTCGCCAGGCGGCTCTCCAGCCCGCGCTCGACCTCGCGGATGATCTCCGGGTTCGTCTGCTCCATGTTCGCGATGCGCTTGATCACCTCGATCTGCTTCTGCATCGGCAGGCCCACGAGCACCTCCGCCGCCTTGTGATGCGGGAGATGGCACACGATCAGCGCGATCGTCTGAGGGTGTTCGTCCTGGATGAACGTCAGCAGGTTCTCGCTCTCGGCCCGCTGAAGGAACGAGAACGGGGTCTTCTGCACCTGCGTCTGGATCTGCGACAGCACGCGGTCGGCCATCTGCGAGTCCAGCGAGTTCTTGAGCAGCACCTTCGCGTAGTCCAGGCTCCCCTCGCTCGCGTATTGGCTCGCGATCGAGAGGTGATAGAACTCCTCGATCACCGCCGACAAGAGTTCGTTGGGGACCTGCCCCAGGCTCGCGAGTTCGCGCGTCACCTCCTGCACCGATTCCTGCGGGAGTTTCTGCAGCACCTTCGCCCCGGCCTCCGGGCCCAGCGCCAGCAGCACCATCGCCGCCTTCGTCAGCCCGTGGAGCTGCGACGGGTCCGGGGGGAGTCGGTCGTTGGGCTTGCGCGGCAAGGGTTACTCCTCCGTCGTGATCCATCGCCCGAGGAGTTTCGCCGTCGACTCCGCGTTCTCGCCCGCCATCTTCCCCAACTGCTCGACCATCTTCTGCACCTTGATCTCCTGCTCCCCGACCTCGATCCCTGCCATCGGCGTGTCGCTCTCGTCGGCCTCTCCCACGATGTCCGCGTTCGCCTCGAGCGCCGGAGGAAGCCCCACGATCTCCTCCGCCGTCGCCGTCACCTCACGCCGCGACGCCTTGCGGACCATCAGCGCCATCATGCCCAGCGCCGCCGCCGCCAGCGTCGCGAGCACCGCCTTCTCCACCACCCCGCTTCCCAGCGAGAGCATCGTGCCGGTCATTCCCACGCCCCCGGCTTGGGCCCTCGATCCCACGCCTCCGGGCACGTCGACCTGCATCAGCGTCACCACCACCCCGACATCCATCGCCGGACCCTCGCCCTCTCTGGCCAGCACGTGCGGGCGGACAGCGGCCTCGATCCCCGTGCGCTCCTTCTCGAATCTCGCCGCGATCTCGTCCTCGGTCGGCTCGGAGGCATCGGCGGCTCGTCCCTTCGCGAGCAGCCCGGCGATGTAACTCCTCGGGATCCCGATCGATGCGACGATCCGAGTGGGCATCCCCCGAGGATCAACGATGGTCTCGTTGATGGTCCCCCACTTCACCTCGGACTCGGTCGTCTCGTCCGACTGTTCGCTGCCCGGCAAGCGCGTCGTCCCCGAGGCGTCGATGTCGCCCGTCTCGTTGGAGCGCACCCCTGGCTGACCACCCTCCCCGGCGCCCACCTCCGTCAGCGACGTCTTCTGCGACCGGATCTTCACGAGCCCCGTGCCCTCACCCTCAGGAAGCACCTTGACCGACGAAGATTGTCGGTGGGCGACGTCCACCTCCGCCGTCACCGCGACCACCACCCCGGGGATGAACGACAGCAGGTCCGTCAGTTTGTCGCGCACCCGTGACTCGACCTTCGCCGAGTGCTCCAGGTACGTCGTCGAGAGCGCCCGCTCGCGCGAGGTCGCGACCCGCACGGCCCCGCTCGTGCCGTCGATGACCCGCACCCGTTCAGGATCAAGCCCGGCCCTCGCCCCGGCGACGAGCGAGGCGACGGCATCGACCGTCTCCTGCGCCATGACCAGCCCGGGCCGCATGAAGACCGTCGCGCTCGCCGTGGGCTTCCGCACGCTCGACCCCATCCCCGCGACGGGGGGCACATCGATGATGACGCTCGCGTCGCGCACGCCGTTGAAGTTGCGGATCACCCGCGTCAACTCGTTCTGCAGCGCGATGGTGTAGAGTTGCTCCTGCTGGCTCCGGGCCATCGTCCAGCTCTGCTTCTCGATCAGGTTCCCGAACAGCATCGTCGTGTCGCCGGGGAGTTTGCCCGATTGCTGGAGCGCGGCCAGGATGGCCTCGCGCTTCGCCGTCGGGACATGCACGACGCCCCCCGCCCCGACCCTGCGGAACTTCTCCCCGCTCGATGAGAGATGCTCCGCCGCCCGGTCCTGGTCCTCCGCCGGATACCCCGGCAGCAAGGCCACCATCGACGACGAACTCGACAGCAGCGCCACCAGCGCGAGCGTCATCACCAGCACCACCGCGAGGCTCGCCAGCGCGATCTTGCGCGAGGCGTTCATCGGGCCGAGGTGGTCCTTGATCGTCTTGAGAATGTCGCGGATGCGATCCACGCCCCAGGCCTCCCGCGGGGTTCCGGCACGCACTCCTTGCGTGCCTCGCCTTCAGACCGGCGAACCCTATCCCTTCGGACGCACGGACCACGCCCCTTGAAACTGCGCGTCGGGCGCAACATCTGCGCGACCCGTCCGCCGTTCCTGCGCCTCAGACCCGGATCTGCTGGATCTCCTCGTACGCCTGGATCACCTTGTTCCGCACGGCCTGGAGGGCCCTGAACGCGGTGTCCGCTTTCTGCGTCGCGAGGAGCACGTGCTCGACATCCGTCCGCTTGCCGCTCTGGAGGTCCTCGGCGGCGGCCGTCGCCTCTTGCTGTAACTCGTTGACGCGCTTCAGGTTCTCCATCAGCACGTCCTTGAACGACGGACCGCCAGGCTCGGGCGTGGGGCCACGAGGCGTCGAGCCGACACCCCCCACTCCTCCGGCCGTGTTTCCGATCAGTCCCAGCGGATCGGCCATGCGTCGAACCTCCCGGCTTACGCGATCAGCCGCAACGCCTGTGCCAGCATTGACTTGGTCGCCTCGGCGGCGACGACGTTGGCCTCGTACGCCCGCACCGCTTCCATCGCGTTGATCTGCTCGACCACGGGGTTGATGTCCGGCATGGGGACATACCCCTGCGCGTTGGCGAACCGGTTTGACGGGTCGTAGGTCCATCGTACGGCGTCCTGATCAGCGACGATGCGGCTGACGTGGACGCCGAACTTCCGCCCCTGGGCGGATGCCGAGGCCGGGTCGCCCGGGGCGAAGTGGACCTCCCGCCTGCGATAGGGATTGACCCTCCCCTGGGCGTCGAGGATGGTGTTGCGGTTGGCCACGTTCGCGGAGATCGAGTCAAGCCTCGTCCTCTGGGCGATCATGCCGCTGGTCGAGATGTCGAGCGCTCCGTACACGTGCGGGCTCCTACGCGCGTTCCGCGATGGCGTCGCGGATCTGGCGGTGCTTGAGGACCAGCAAGTCAGAGGCCAGACGGAAGACGCCCATGTTCTCCGCCTGGGCCTGCATGAGCCGTTCGAGGTCGCGGTCATTGCGGTCCTGGTAGAGGATCCCGCCGGACCCCTCGCGCGGGGTGAGCGCGAGCGACCCGTCGGGGCGCATACGGATCTCGCGCGTGCGGGAGATCTCGACCTCGCCATGGAGCCCGCCCGTGGCGCCTCGGCGGGCGCCGATGGCCTTGCCCAGGGCGGCCTGGAAGGAGGCGGGGGAGACGTCGCGCATCCGCACGTTCGGGGTGTGCAGGTTCGCGATGTTGTGCGCGAGGAGTTCCTGCCGACGCGCGGCGAAGCGCATCGTCAGTTCGAGCGAGGGCATCGCCCCGGAGGTCAGCAGATCCTGGATGAACATGCCGGACATGGTGGCTCGCAACCGGCGCGCCGGTCTCTAGAGGTGGGCCGAGACGATCTGCTGTTCCTTCCAACGCTTGAGTTTCAGGCCCAGCGTGCGGACCCCGATCCCCAGCGCATCGGCCGTGCGCTGGCGGTGACCGTTGAACCGCTGGAGCGTCTGCACGATGGTCTCTCGCTCGATCTCGTCGAGCGTGCGTCCGGCGGGGGCGGTGAAGCCCGGTTTGGCCTCGATCGACGACCCGTTCGACCCCAGCACGCCCGGCGCGGACGGGGCAGGCCCTGCACAGGCGTGGAGCCAGGGTTCGATCTGCGCACGCGGGATGCGCGAGCGGTCGCCGTCTTCGGCGATGGACCGGAGCACGACCGAGCGCTCGCAGATGTTCTGCAGCTCGCGGACATTGCCGGGCCAGTGATACGCGCGGAGAAGCCCGAGCGCATCGTCGTCGAAGCGGACGGGGTCGCGCCCCTCGCGCCTGCAGATCTCCGCGGCAAAGTGCTCGGCGAGCGCGGGGACATCCTCCGATCGCTCCCGGAGTGGGGGGATCCGCAGGGGCAGGACATTGAGCCGGAAGAAGAGATCCTGCCGGAAGGCGCCCTCCCGCACCGCCTCGGGCAGATCGCGGTTGGAGGTCGCGAGCACGCGGACATCCACACCGATGGTCACGCTCGACCCGACGCGCTCGAAGGCACGCTCCTGGAGGACGCGGAGAACCTTGGCCTGCACGCTCGGGGGCACCTCCGAGATCTCGTCGAGCAGCAGGGTCCCCGCGTCGGCCAGTTCGAACCGCCCCTTCCGGAGGCGATCCGCGCCCGTGAACGAGCCCTTCTCGTGTCCGAAGAGTTCGCTCTCGAGCAGGGATTCCGAGAGCGCGGCACAGTTGATCGCGAGGAATGGCGAGGGAGCACGGGCGCTGCTCTCATGGATCGCCCTTGCCACGACCTCTTTCCCCACGCCCGACTCGCCCTGGATCAGGACCGTCCCCTGGCTGGCGGCGACCGCCTGCACCTGCTCCTTCACGCGACGCATCGCCGGCGACTCTCCGATCAGGCGATCAACGCCCGTTCGGCGTGCGACGCGGGTCTCGCACGGGTCGAGCCGGGCGTGCATCAGGGCGTTCTCGCGGCGGGTGCGGGCGTGCTGCACGGCTCGCTTCGCGCAGATCACGAGCTCGTCCCCCTCGAAGGGCTTCGTGACGTAGTCGAACGCGCCCTGTTTCATCGCGGCCACGGCGGTCTCGACCGATCCGTACGCCGTCATCAGCACGACCGGGAGTTCGTCGTCGATGCCCCGGAGGTGTTCGAGAAGTTCGAGCCCGGTCATGCCCGGCATGCGGAGGTCGGTGACGACGGCATCGGGGCGCCGCCGGGCGACGAGGTCGAGCGCGGCGTGGCCGCTGTCGGCGACGACGACCTCAAAGCCGGCCCTGCGGAGGGTGGCCCCGACGCTGTCGCGCATCATGTCCCGGTCATCGACGATGAGGATGGTGCTCATGGCTGTCCCTCCACCCCGGGCCCGTCCCGGGGGATCTCGAGTTCCACGCAGGCGCCGCGTGGATCGCCCCACGCGGGATCGTCGGCGTTGTTGCGGACGCGAACACGCCCTCGGTGGGCGTCGACGATCCGGTGGACGATCGCGAGCCCGAGCCCCGTCCCGGCGGGCCGCGTCGTGAAGAACGGGTTGAACATCCGCGCGCGCACGCTCGCGTCGATGCCCGGGCCCGTGTCGCGCACCGCGAAGGCCACCACCGGGCGCGCGGGCCCATCGGCGGCGCGCGCGCGCCTCGGCCGGACCTCGACGACGACGAGGGGCTCGTCCCGACCGGCGCACGCCTCCATCGCGTTCCGGACGACGTTCCCGAGGGCCTGACGCAGGAGCGCAGGATCGCCCAGGACGTCGCAGCGTTCGGCGCGGACCTCCACGGGGACCCCCCCCACGGCGCGCGCGCAGTCCTCGACGGTCCGGGCCGCGAGTTCGGCCGCGTCCTCGAACGACGGGCGAAGGACGATCTCACGGGCGAACGAGAGCACGTCGTTGACGATGGCATCGGCATCGCGAACCGCCCGCTCGATGCGGGCGGCGAGGCCCGTGGCCGGGCCGGACGAGTCCTCGCGCAGCATCCGCGCGTCGAGGGCGATGGAGGCGAGGGGGTTGCGCACCTCGTGCGCGATGCCGGCGGCGATCTCCCCCAGGGCGGCGAGGCGCTGGGAGCGCGCGAGCTGCTCGTTGGCGGCGCGGAGTTCGTCGTGGAGACGGGCGACCTCCGCGCGCAGGTCCTCGTGCGTGCGCTCCAGGCGAGCCGTCACCTCGTTGAACGCCCGCATGAGTTCGGCGAGGTCCCCTGCGCCGGCGGAGAGCGTGGTCATGCGATCAGGCCTCCCGGTCCTGGTAACGGGGGAGGGGGGACCCGAGCCCGGCATAGGCGCCAAGGGCGCCGCGACCGGCGTCGATGGTCCGCAGTTCGCGGGCGATCGCGTCCCGCCTCGCGGCGAGAGCCTCGGCGCACCGGTGGTCGCACCCCTGGACCTTCGCGACCAGATCCCGCATCGCCACGCGGAGCGAAGCGGGCGAGTCCTCGGGCTCCCCGGCGACATCGAGCGCGACGAGGCGAGCGACGAGGCGAGCCCGCTGGTGGAGGAGGTCGTCGAGTCGCTCGACCTCGCCCGCAAGGGCCGCGGCTTCCTGCGCCTCGCTCAGGGCGAGGAGTTCGACGAGCAGCGCGTGCCGACGGGAGTGGGAATCGTTCTGGACGGGTGTGGGTGAGCGGCTCATCCTGAACCTCATGTCGTCCGCATCCCGCGGACGGTTGGCGGAACTGCTAGGGGGAGGATCGTCCATCGACGGCGGAGGCGGTCAGGCGGGCGCTCGAATCGATCCAGCGCTCCCACTCGCGATCGGAGAGGGGGAGGTAGGGATCGTTCCACGCGTCCGGAGGAAACCGCTCATAGAAGCGGCGGGCGCGCTCGTTCGCGGTGGCGGCCCGGGGGAGGTCGCCCTGCTCGAGGTAGGCGTTGACGATCTGGATCATCGCGACCAGGGACGAGGGATCGTTGGGGTAGCGTTCGCGGGCGGCGTCGTAATAGTGGATCGCCTCTTCGTAGCGCCCGAGATCGAACGCGCACGCCCCGAGGTAGAACGTCGCGTTGCGGAGGTAGAGGTCCTCGAGGGCCGTGCGCCGGCGTCCCTCTCGCGTCTGGAGCGAGCGGCGCGCCCGCTCGTAGAGCGACAGGGCGCTCGTGAGGCGCGCGTGCCTCGCTTCCTCCAGCGCGCGACGCTCCTGGTCCGGCATCGCCTCGGCCAGCGTCCGATCGATCGACGACGCCTCCAGCCGGTGCGAGTCCGCCAGGCGGAAGAGGATCGAGTCGTGGCGGGGGTCGTCCGCGTAGCGCTCGACGGCGGCGGCGAGCACGCCAATGGCCTCGGCGTAGCGACCCTTGTCGTAGAGGAGCGAGCCCAGCGCGATGGTCGCCTCGCGATAATGCCGCGTCTCGGTCTCGCCCACGCGGCCCTCCACGACCTGGCGGAGGAGGCGTTCGGCCTCCTCGTCGTTGGCGGGGTCCGCGTCGAGGAGAAAGGTCTGCGCGAGCGGGACGTAACTCATGTCTCCGTAGGGACCGAGTTCCGCGCCCCCGATGCCCGCGTTCCCCACCTGCGACGCCGTCATGAGCGTGCGGTACAGGTCCGCGGCAAGGTCGTACGCCCCACGGGCCTGCTGCGCCTGGCCCAGGCGGAACATGGCCTCGGCGTAGCGGGCGTCGTAGGGAAACGAGGCCATGTAGTCACGGAACGCGGCGATCGCGGCTTCCTGGTCGCCCGCGCGATCAAAGGAGTCCGCGGCCTGCCAGAGGGAGTCGGCGTACGCCGAGTTGTCCGACAACACCACACGGTTGGCGTGGGCGCGGTAGTGGACGCCTGCCTCGATCAGGTTCCGTCTGGCCTCCTCCCTCGTCGCGGGGTCGAGTTGATCGAGCGCGAGCAGTCCCCCCGGCTCCTCGTCGAGCACCGCCAGGGCTTCCTCGGCGAGGCGCCGACGGGCATCCGCGATCCCCTTGATGACCGGGGTCGGCGCTTCGTCGAGGCGGTAGAACTCCGATGCCGTCAGGGCGTATCGCAGGGCGGCGGCCGCGCGGCCGCTGAGGAACCTCTCCTCGAACGTGCGCATGAGCGCGGTGGAGACGGTGTCCCGGGTAACCTCGGGGTCGGCGTCGCCCGCCTGCATCGCCGCGTGGATCGCCTGGAACGCGGTGATGGCGGCGTCGTCGTTCTCGCTCGCGGCCTCAACCTCGGCGAGCCCGAGCCTCGCCTTGAGCGAGGCGGGCGTCCCCACGAACGATCCGATGACTCGGGCGAAGAGGTCCCGGGCGGCCTGGAGGTCGCCCCGGGTCTGGGCGATCCGCCCGAGCAGAACGAGCGTCTCGCCACGGTTGGGGTCATGCTCGTGGAGGAGTTCATCGGCCCATTCGAGTTGCTTGGTCGCCTCGGCGATCGCGCCCTGGTCAAGGTAGGCCCGCCCGAGGATCAGGTGCAGGAGCCCGCGGTCGCGCGGGTCGGCGTCCGCCATGATGGGCATCGAGCGCAGGAGTTTGCGGATGGCCTCGTCACGCATCCCTGCCCGGGTGAGGAGTTCGGCCTGCCGCGCGAGGGCCCATCCGCGCTCGGTCTTCGAGAGGTTCTCGCCCGAGAGAAGGTCCGTCAGGAGGCGGAGCGTCCCCTCGTAATCCAGCGTCGAGGCGTTGAGTTTCGAGACGATCACCCGATGGAGGATCTCCCGACGCTCCACCTCTGGCAGCGACTGCGAGCGCAGCAGCGCGCGATCGTGGCGGGCAAGCGAGACATAGGTGTCGGCCAGCAGGAAGACGTCGGCGGCGTGCAGGTCGCCGGCGTAGTCCTCGGACTGGAGCAGTTCGTGGACCACCTTCTCATGGTTGTCCGCACGCTCGAGCCCGAGCGCCCGCTGCCCGTGGTAGATGGCCCGCGCCCGGAGGGCGTGGAAGTGCCCACGCATCTCGCGCGAAAAACCCCGCTTGCCCACGAACGGAAGCACCTTCGCGTTCAGGTGCTCCAGCGCCTCCTCGAACTTCGCGTCGGCCAGGAGGGCCTCGGCGTGGTGCATCGGCTCCTCGAACGAGGGCTGCTCCCGCGACATCAGCCCGGTCACAACGCCGCCCACGAGCAGCAGCATCCCGAGCGCGAGCGCGGGGAGTTGCCACAACGAACGGATCGAGCTGGCTGGCTTCTGGTCCACGGATCCCTCGCCTCACTGGGACGGGCTGGTCGCGCAAGAGATGCCCGTCCAGGATGGGTTATCGGGATTCCAATCCCCCCCACTTGACCGAAGGAGGCCAAACTTGCGCGTCAGAGCCGGATCACGACCGCCGTTCGGGCGAGGGTGTCGCCGGCGTGGCGACGCGTCGAGACCAGCATGCCGACGAGCGCCGCGGGAGGAAGCCACCAGCGGACCGTGTTGCGTGCAAGGGCCTGGAAGAAGGAGGGGCGATCCGGGGCGACCACGCCTCCGCGCCGGCGCAGGCCGACGACCCAGAGCCCGCCAAGCATCTTGCCCGGGCTCCGCCCCGACCGCCACTCGGTCACGGTGCAGAGGATCCAGCCGATCGCGAGGGTGGTCACGAGGGCGCCGGCGGCATCGAGGGTGGTCAGCAGCCTCCACGGCGTCATGAGCCACGCGAGGGGCAGATCCCACGCCCAGAATCCGATGAGCAAGCCGGGAACCGCATCGAGGATGCCGGCCGCGAACCGCCGCGAGGGCTCGGCCATCGCGAGCGACTCACCCAGCGGGAACTCCGATGCGCGGCCACCGACGCCAGAAGGCGACCCCGCCGGCGATCGGATGACGAAGACCAGTGTGATGACGCTGACGGCGAAGAGGAAGACGGCGAGGATGCGGATCTCGTCGGCGGAGACGGGCCCGCGGCCCAGGATCGGGCCGTCGTAGAAGACGCGCCCCGTGTAGGCGGAGAGTTCGACCAGGCGTTCGGCGGGATCATCGCCGCGCGGATCGAACCGGACGACGAGAAGGCGGCCGCTCTCGGCCAGGAGCGAGACGCCGGTTTGGCCCCTTCCGGCGTCGAGGCTGAGGAGGGGGGCGAGCGTCCGGCCGGTCTCCGCGTCGAAGACGAGGTCTTCCCCCTGGCCGAGGCGGGCACCGACGAACCTTCCGCCGAGGGAGGCGAGGAAGGGGTAGTCCGCGAGATCGGGCATGAACCGATCGGGCACAAGCGACCACGCGGGAGGCTCGCTGACCGGACGGGGAGCGGGCGACCACGCGGCGAACCACGCGAAGGAACTCTCCGCGGTGCGCGCGAGCGCCCAGAGCCCGCCCGCCTCCGCGATGAGGGCCACATCGAGGAGAGGGGTGTCCTCCCAGGGCGTGACATCGGCCCAGTCCGTTTCGCGGATCGTGAGGATCCGCGTGATTCCCTGCTCGTCACGATGCACGACGATCGGACCCGAGGGCGAGCCGACAACTGAGACGATGGACCCGTCGCCGGGGAGCGAGGGCATGGTGACGAAGGCGTCGGGCGCGTCGTAGACCCACGCCGACCCCCCGGGAATCGGTGCGGTCGAGAGACGGTGGACAGCCCGACGGAGCCCTCGCGGCTTGGTCCAGAGCGGGGGCATGACGACGTAGACGTGCCGGTGCCATGCGGCGAGGGCCTGGGGCCTGTCCTGGAAACGGGCGGCGACCGACGCCGTGCCGTCGGGCGAACCGGGGCGTTGATCGGTCGAGCGTCTGGGCGGGAGGTGGAGCAGGGCGTGGCCTGTGCCGGAGGGCACGATGATCCAGGCGTGGGACTCGTCCGCGATGGCCGGGGTGTGGGCGGAGGGAAGCCACTGCCCCAGCGCGAGCCCGGGGAGGAACACGGCGAGCACGATGAAGGCGTGGGCCGCGGACCTCATGGCCCGTCCAGGTCGATGACGCGGGAGATGGAATAGGCGCGTCGGAGGCGGTCGAGGTCGAAGGCCGCGTCTCGCGTGCCGTGGTTCCGGGTCTCGTAGAGGCGGATGCGTGCGGAAGTACCCTCGGCTGCAATCGTGACGAGGATCTCTCCAGGGACGCGAACCCCGGCGGCGGACCGGACCTGCTCGACGGCGTACTTGGAGAGGTCGCTAGCAAGCGCAAGGACGCCATCAGCGTCGAGGAGTTCGACCCGGGCGGGTTCGAGCGTGCGCGGGTCGAGCCAGAGATGACGAAGGCCCAGGCGGCCCTTGGACTTCGCGAGCAGCAGGCCGCGGGTCGGATCCCAGGCGAGTTCGCCCTCATCGGGGAGCGGGGTGATGCCGAGGAGGTCGATGAGGTCGAGCGGGTGGACGGGGAGGCCGAAGTCGCGAAGGCGTTCGGGGGTGACGCGGGCGTGCGTGCCGACGGAGGCGGTGCGTTCGTCGCCCGAAAGATCGAACCACCAGTAGCGATCGGGGTCGCTCCCGAGCATGAGGTAGGTCTCGCCGACCTTCTCGAAGGTGACGGCGCAGCGGTCGGGGCGTCGGACCTGGAGGTGCCCATCGACCTGGTCGCTCGCCTGTTCGCCCCTGGCGTCGCGGTACCAGACGCGGATCACGGCTGCCGCCCAGAGTTCGGTGAGTTCGGCGACCCGGGCGTTGTGCCTGGCCGCGGCCTCGGCGTAGAGCGGCATGGGGACGGGCGGATCCACCCGGCGCATCGGGTCCGGCCCCTGGCCGCATCCCTGGAGCGAGAGCGCAATCGCGAGGAGGCACGCGAGACGGGCGATCACCCGACCGACCCCGCGGCCATGAGGATGCCGAGTTGGTCGAGCCACTCGCCCATGGAAGCCTCGTCGAGGCCGGGATCGATGACGTCGCTGGCGCCCTCGACTCCCGGGAAGAGTTTCGCGCCGGCGGGGGTGAGCGAGACACGCATCGAGGTCGCGTTCTGCTGCTCGACGCGGAGGAGCCGCTTGCGAACGAGCAGGAGAGCGACGACGAAGCGGAAGGCCTGGCGGCGCGGGTCGTCCTGCGTCTCGGTCTGGGCGAAGAGTTCGAGGAGGGCGGCATCATCGACGAGCGGGGAGGGCGGGGCCTCGCGACGCGTGAGCGTCGCACGCCAGAACCCGATCAGCCCCGGGGGGCGCGCGCCCTGCTCCCACGCGGCGAGGGAGTAGTCGAGGCGACAGATCGCCTCGCTCTCGCCGTCCTCGGCGAGCGTCGCGATGAAGGACTCGCGCTCGGCCAGGGGCGCGCCCGTCGCGGCACAGACCCGCGTCGGCTGGGCGGCCGGATACTTCGCGTGGGTGGACATCGGCCTCAGTGTATCGCCCGGCAGTCGACGTCGAAGAACCGGGAGGCCGACCCGCCCTTGCCCACGCGAAACCGCACGCACCGCGAGCACCGGGGGCAGCGTGCGAGGTACACGGAGGCCTGGGGAGCGCGATAGACCCGCACGTAGGCCCCTGCGCAGTTGAACCGAACCCCCAGCCACGGGCGAGGGGCCGGGCGGGACGTGGAGCTTTGCTCGGCGAGAGGGGGCAACTTCGGCGTCTCCGTTGGGCCCAGAAGAGATCGGCAAGGCGCGAACCCCGACTGAAGGAGGGTGGGCATGGGCGCGCGGAAAGGCTAGTAACACCTTACTAAGTTGAGGGTTGCGTGCATGAACGCCGACGAAAGGACTAGGATGCGGCGACGAACGGAAGAACGATGCTCCAGCCCCTGACCATCCTGCCCGATCCACCCCCGCCGCCGACGCCGATCGGGCTCATCGCGGGCGGTGGGCGGCTGCCCATCATCGTCGCGCGCGGGCTGCGCGAGCGGGGACACACGATCCACGGGCTCGGGCTCGCGAAGCAGTACGACACGAGCCTCCCGACGCTCTGCAGCACGTTCCGCGAGGTCGGGCTCCTGCGATTGGGGTCGTGGGGGCGGGTGCTCTCGAGGCTGGGCGTGCGGCACGCGATCATGGTCGGGAAGGTCGACAAGGCGAAGATCCTTCACGACCGTTCGAGCCTGATCGAGAACATCCCGGATCTCGCCGCGGCGATGCTGTGGTGGCGGACGCGCCGCGACAGGCGCTCGCACGCGGTGCTCGCGGCCCTGGCGGATTCGCTCGACCGCAGCGGCGTGAAACTGCTGGACTCGACCGTCTCGATCACCAACGAACTGGCCTCCGAGGGCGTGATGGGGCGCGTACAGCCGACCGCCGCACAGCGCGCGGATGTCGAGTTCGCCTGGCCCCTGCTCGCGCAGACACTCCGACTTGACATCGGGCAGGCGATCGCGGTGCGCCAACTCGACGTGCTGGGCGTCGAGGCGATCGAAGGGACCGACCGGATGATCGAGCGCGTGGGGCAGATCTGCCGCGTGCCCGGGTGGACGCTCTGCAAGGGCGCCCGCGCGGGGCACGACCGGCGAAGCGACGTGCCCACCGTCGGCCTGGCCACCATCGCCAACCTGCACCAGCACGGCGGGGGGTGCCTCGCGCTCGCCGCGGGCGATGTCATCATGGTGGACAAGGCCGACCTCCTCCAACTCGCCGACCAGCTCGGGATCGCGGTCGTGGGCGTCCCGGTGATGCCCGCGTGAGCGGCGCGGTCGGGAGGGGGCAGGAAAAACTCGCCCATGCTCTCTCGGAGTTTCGCGTCGATGTTCGCGGGCTCGATTGCGCGGACTTCGGGTGCAACGTCGGGGGGTTCACGCAGGCGCTCCTCGACGCCGGGGCGGCCCGCGTGCATGCGATCGACACGGGCTACGGCGTCCTCGCATGGACGCTCCGCAACGACCCGCGCGTCGTGGTCATGGAACGCTCCAACGCGCTGCACGCCGCCCCGCCGGAGCACGGCGTCTCGCTCGTCGCGATCGACCTCGCCTGGACGCCACAGAGGCTCGCGATCCCCGCGGCCCTGCGCTGGCTCCGCCCGGAGGATGAGGGCGCGAGGATCCTGACGCTCATCAAGCCGCACTACGAAGAAAGCGCCGCGGGAGGGCGCGGGGGCGTGCTGCCCGAGGCTCGCGCGGTCGAGGTCGCCCGCCGAGTCCTTGGCGAGATGGAGGCCCTGGGCGCTCGGGTCCTTGCCAGCACACGGTCGCCGATCCTCGGCGGCGGGCGGGGCAAGGGGAACATCGAGTGGCTCGCCCTGCTGGCGCCGATGGAACGCTGAGCCGCGGTCAGGCCTTGGCGGCAGGCTTTCGCAGGAGTTTCCAGAGTTGTTCGAGGAGTTCGCGCGTCCCCTCGCCCGAGGCGGCGCTGATGACCGGCACGGGCGCGCGGGCGGGAAGGTCGAGGTCCCGCCGGAACCGACGCACGAGCGCAGGGCGGTCCTCCTCCGAGAGGAGGTCGCCCTTGCTCAGCACCACGACCTCGGGCTTCTCGGCCAGTTCGGCGGAATAAGCCTCGAGTTCCCCTCGCACGAGGCGGTAGTTCGCGACCGGATCGGAGCCGTCGATCGGCGCCGCATCGACAAGGTGAACGAGCAGGCGCGTGCGGTCGACGTGTCGGAGGAAGTCGTGCCCGAGCCCGGCACCCTCCGATGCGCCCTCGATGAGCCCGGGGATGTCGGCGAGCACGATCCGCCGCGTCGCGTCGAGCGAGGCAATCCCCAGTTGGGGAGAGAGCGTCGTGAACGGATAGTCCGCGATCTTCGGCGTCGCCCGCGTGACCGACGCGAGCAGCGTCGACTTCCCCGCGTTGGGGAGCCCGACGATCCCCACCTCCGCGATGAGTTTGAGTTCAAGCCGAAGGCGTTTGACCTCCCCCGGCTGCCCGGGCGAGGCCTGCCGCGGCGCCTGGTTGATCGAGGACTTGAAGTGCTCGTTGCCGAACCCGCCCCGCCCGCCGCGGGCGATCACGACCCGGTCGTCGGGCTTGAGGTCGTGGAGGACCTCGCCGGTCTGGGCATCGTGGATCACCGTCCCGGGCGGGAGACGGATCTCAAGATCGGGGGCATTGGCCCCGTGCATCTGCTTGGTGGAGCCGGGCTCGCCGGGCTGGGCGCGCCACTCGTGCACCGCGCGAAAGTCCAGGAGCGTGTGCATGCCGGACTCGGCCACGAGGACGATCGACCCTCCATCGCCGCCGTCGCCCCCGTCGGGCCCGCCCTTGGGGAGCCCCGGGCCCCGGCGGAAGGAGACCCGCCCCGCCCCGCCGTCGCCCGCGATCACCGTGATTTCCGCCCGATCAACGAACATGGGGGAGTGTAGGGAGACGGAAGGAGCGGGCGGTTTCCACGATTTCGACGCCGAAAAGGCCGTCGATGGTGTTCCGGACCGGAAGGGCCGAGGCCGCGTCCGGCGGGTCAACCCCTCGAAAAGGCGCGGGCACCCCTCGAGCGGAATCGTTGAACAGGCATGTAAACAAGCCGCATGTGGTTTGCTCGGGAAAACCCTGGAACGAGCCATCGAGTCCTTCAGACTCATCTGAACACTCAGCCTTCTCGGTCACCGGGACACTCCCATGCCTCTGAGCCACCGGAACACCATGCTTCTGTGCGGATCGGCCGCGGCCGCGACGGCGATCCTTGCCATCTGGCGGAGCGGGCTCCTGTCCGCGTCGAGCGAACTGGATCGGATGAAGCAGGCCCACGCTTCGGGCGTGGATGCGGGGCAGAGGCCCTGAGATCCCCGTGGCGCTCGCGGATGGCTCAGCGCGAGCGGTCCCGATCGCCGACCTCGATCCGGCGCGGGCGGTGGAGAGGCCTTTCGGAGCGATCACGATCCCGCCCGACACCACGATCGACGGGCTCTCCGAGCGGGATTGGCGACGAGCACACAATTTGCTCAGCGTTCGAAGTCCACACCTGCGAGCCCGCGGATCGTGTTGAGGACAGGAGAGGCGGAGTTGCTCCAAGGCTGGTTGACAACCTCCGAGGGCGTCCCTCGCGGGACTTCACGCGCGGAGCCATCCGCGAACGCCACGAGCCATCCGCCAGGCTTTTCTCCCGGCTCTCCCAGGGAGACATCAAGAGTCAGCCCTTTGCGCGAGGGGTGGAAGATGTCACCCGTGCGCGTGGCGCGGAAGTACGCCATCGGAACCTCGACGTCGGATCGGTTCTGGAAGAGCCTCGGGTCGGCGAACGCGCACTCGGTGAGATGGATGAGCGACCTGATGATCCCTCGGTCATCGGCGAGGCCGCGGTGGTCAAGATCCGCGGGATCCACCGCTGCGAACGTCGGCACAATCAGACTCAGCCAATGGACACGCTGGTCGGAGAAGTATCCCTGGAACTTCACGTTGTGACCGTGGACCAGTATGGGCCCTTCGGGGTTGCCTGGCGTGCCCATGTAGGGCAGCGCTTCGGCGTGAGCCTCCGTGTAGAGCCCGAGCCCGGCGATCAGTTGCCTCTGCAGCGCAAGGTTCTTCGTGTGCCGTGAGTGCTTGCGGAACTCGGTCAACGCGGGGATGAAGATCGCAACGATGAAGGTGGCAATGGCAATGACGACCAGCAACTCAATGATCGTGAAGGCCAAGGGTCTACCTCCGCGCTTCATGGCTGGTTCTCCTTGCGACGCCATGACCACGCGAGAAGGCCCATCAATGCGATATTCCTGACGATGCCGAGCAAGGCGTCGAGTCGCGAGTTTGAGACAAAGGCACCAAGGCACCCACACCCCGGTGCGTCGTTCGCAGCGAGATAGACGAGTACCGCCGAAAACAACAGGAGCATGACGCCTGTCGCGGCGATAAGCAGCCTTGCTCCCGGAAGCAGGATCAGCGCGCTGCCGAGCACGCCTTCAATGCCGACCACGAGCGCGCCGAGTACGCCCGCAACAACTGGGTTCGCCCAAGATGACAGGAGGAACTCCAGTACCAGAACGAAACGGTCCAGATGCCATGCCTTGGCCACGGAGGCCGCGAGAAGGAGACTCCCGACTCCGATGAGAACGAGCCTTGGCCAGCGTGTAGAACTGGATCGCTCAGTAGACAACTCTTCCGCTCTCCTCGAGAGGATAGTTGTACGCGTTGATCCGGAAGAGGACCCACGTCCGCTGTCCAGGGTCCCAAAGAAACGTCAGCACGATGGGCCGGAACGACCCATCCTTGAACTTAAAGACCAAGCCGATCTCGGCGCACTCCGTCCTGCGCATCCGATCGGGGAGTCCGTCCGACGTCTCGCCCAAGGTCCTCCAGAACGGGCCGAACGTACCGCCGTAGTCCCCGATCCACAGCTCTCGCGGGACACTGCCGCCTAGCGAGGGACGATTTCCTATCGCCGAGGCGTCGAAGGGCCCGCAGGCGATCGCGAGTCCCCTGGGCCCGGAAGCCAGCGCAACCGGCCAGCGCTTGCCGCCGAAGTCCTCAGGGGCATGATCCCAGAACTTCCGAAAGAGGGCCTCTTCGTCCTGAGCAGGTTCTATCGGCTCACCGAACTCACCCTCGTGCCGTGATCCAATGAGCCAGAACCTCGTGAGTTCCTCCATTGGGATCCACTCCGCCTGCCTCGATCGGCGCCATTCGATGTACCGATCGGCAGAGCGGCGGACATATGTTACATCGAGGTACGTGGCAACCTCCTCCCGCAACGCCTGTAGCCTGCCATCCTCGGTCGGTGCGATCACCTCGGCCCGCATGAGCAACAACAGCGCATCATCTCGACTGGAGAGCTCCGTGATCGAAGTCATCGGCAGCGTCCTGAACGCCCGCTGGCCGCGTCGGAACAGGTCATCGCGGAGTTCCGCCCGTACTCGCTTGTTTCGCTCTGCTTCGCTTCGTCCAGCGCCTAGCCTCGATAACGCCAGCCAGCAGAGACCGAGGCCCACCGCCACGGCCAAGCCCGCCATAACCCATCTTCGAGCCACGCTTGCTCCTACGTCTGGCTTCCTGAATAGCAGTTCGTCGTCGTCGTGCAGTACGTCTTGGTCTGGCAAGTGCAGGTCCATGGACCGCCGCCAGGAGTCGCGCAGCAGCAACAATCATCGGTACGCAGGTCACAAGGCCCGCCGGTTAGAGGCACCGTGGCGCACTGGTTCGCCGTGCAACTGTTGCATGTGGCTTCCGCCCCGTCATCGGCCATCACCCACGACGCACCGATCGCACCGACCACCGCAGCAGCGCAGATGCCGAGGTACGCTCGCTCACACGTTCGCATGGGAACCTCCTTTCCCATCAGACTACCCCCCCCCCCACTATGCGAAGTCAAGACAATCTTTATGCATTCATCAAGTGCACACATCCGATCACGCCCTGGGGTGGTGCGTCTTGTGCACGAGACGGAGGCGGGCGCCATCCACGTGGGTGTAGATCTGCGTCGTCGCGATGTCCGCGTGCCCCAGCAGTTCCTGCACCACGCGAAGGTCCGCGCCGCCCGAAAGGAGGTGCGTCGCGAAACTGTGCCGGAGCACGTGCGGGTGAACCCTGGAGAGCCCCGCCGCGCGCGCGTGCTTGCGGACGATCTGCCACACGGCCACTCGCTCCAGCGGGCGCCCCGTGCGCGAGAGGAAGATCCGCTCCCGGTCGCGGCCGTCGGGCCGTACGAGCCCCGGACGGCACTCGTCGAGGTACGCGCCCACGGCCTCTCTCGCAGGCCGTCCCACGGGGACGAGCCTTTCGCGATCGCCCTTGCCCAGGACGCGGACGAGGCCGACGCGGCGTTCGAGGTCGCGCACACCGATGCCGCCAACCTCCGACGCGCGCAGCCCGCTCGCGTACATGAGTTCGAGCATGGCCAGGTCCCGGCGCCAGAGCCCGAGCGTGTCGGCCTCGCTGGGCACAGGCGCAGCGAGGAGGACCCGGATCTGGGCCGGGGAGAGGACGCCCGGGAGCCGCTTCCATCGCGTGGGCTGCTCGAGGAGTTCGCCCGGATCCTGCTCGAGCTCGCCCCGCGCGACGAGCCAGCGGGCGTAGACCCTCGCGGTGGCGAGGTGGCGCGAGACGCTGGAGCCCTCCATCTCGCGATCGCGGCGGAGGGAGCCCAGGTGCTCCGCGAGAAGGCGCGGCGTGAGGCCCGCGGGCGAGCCCACGCCCCGAGCGGCGGCGAAGGCGAGGAGGTCTCGGAGGTCGCGGCCGTAGGCCTCGAGGGAGTTCCGGGCGAGCCCGCACTCGACGCGGATGAAGACGAGGAAGTCGCGGAAGGACCGGGCGAGGTCGGCGGGGAGGGACTCGGCGGGCGGGACGCGCACGCGGGCATCCTACCCGCGCGCGAGAAAACGCCCCGGGGGGTAAGCCCCGGGGCGTCGGGATAACTTCAGGGAGTGTCCAGCCGACCCGGGCTTAGCCCAGGAGCGAGAGGACCGACTGGGGCTGGGCGTTGGCCAGCGCCAGGACGTTGGTGGACGAGGAGACCAGGATCTGCGACCGCGTGAGCCGCGCCGTCTCGCCCGCGAAGTCGGTGTCGCGGATGACGGACTCGGCGGCCTGGGTGTTCTCAGCGGAGATGCCGAGGCTCCGGATCGTCGCCCCGATGGTGTTCTTCTGGAAGGCGCCCAGGCGTCCGCGGAGACCCGAGACCTGCTCGATCGCCTTGGCGACGATCTCCTGGGCCGTGGTCGTGTTCCCGTTGACGACGTTGAACGCCTTGCCGGACGAGAGCCCGTCGAGGAACCCGGTGGTGTTGTTGCCCAGTTTGCGGGTGGCCACGTCGGAGATCCCGATGGAGACCTTGCCGGCGATGTCCACGCGGCCGGCGAGCTGGAAGTCGGCGCCGCCGCCGGTGATGGTGAAGGCGGGCGCGCCCGTCGTGGGGCCGTCGACCGTGCCCAGTTCCTGGGCCTCACCGGTGCTGAGGGTGATCTCGACGTCGAGGAAGTCGGTGTTGATTCGGGCCGTCTTCCCGTTGGAGGTCGCGGTGACGCCGTTGATGGTGGCGCCGAGGTCCTGTCCGTAGTCCGTGATCCCGTTGTTGGCAAGGGAGTCGGAGAACTGGGCGGTGCGGGTCGTGTTCGCCGCGCCGGCGTTCTGGGCCTGGAGGGTGTAGATGCCCTCGTTGGTCGTGCCGGTCGTGTCGAGCCCGCCGTCGTCGATGATCTTGACGGAGACGAACTTGCTCGAGCCGAAGTCACGGCTCTCGAGGCGGATGCCCGTGCCGGCGGAGACCGACGCCGTCACGCCCGTAACCTCGGTGAAGGAGTTGATGGAGGCGACGACCGTGTCGAGGGACGTGCCGGAACTGAAGGTGAGTTCGCGGCTTCCCAGGGCGCCGGCGATCTCGATCGTGAAGGAGGAGTTCGCCCCGCCCAGGTCGAGCGCGCCCGCGCCGAAGGAGAGATACATGCCCGCCTGCTGGGCGGACTGGGTGACGAGGACGTTGACATCGAGCGAGCTCGAGTCGAACTTCGCGCCGTTGATGCGGTAATCGGTGATCCCGTCCGCGATCGCCGAGACGCCGTAGTCGAAGTTTCCGTTGAGGAGCTTGATCCCCTGGAAACTCGTCGCCGACGCGATGCGATCGATGGTCTGGAGGATCGAGTCGATCTGCGACTGGTTGGCCTCACGCTCGGAGGCGGAGAGCCCGGCCTTGTTGGCGCTGGCCGTCAGGAGGCCCTGGAGTTCGGTGAGGAGCCCGGAAACCTCCTGCAGACCGCCCTCGGCGATGTTGACGACCTGGTCCGCACGCTCGGAGTTCGAGATCGCGGTGTCGATCGCCTTGAGTTCCGAGCGCAGGTTCTCCGAGGCGATCAGCCCCGCAGGGTCGTCCTTGCCCCGGTTGATCTTGAGGCCCGTGCTGAGGCGCGTCAGCGCGGAAGTCAGGGCATTGTTGTTCTGCCCGAGGACCCGCTGGGCGACCAGCGACTGCACGTTCGTGTTAATCCGACTCATGTACTGGAACCTCCGTGCCGGACGGCCGTTCCCGCGGACCGCCCTCATCCCTGAAGCTGCTTCGAGCCATCCCTGGCCCGCGCGTGGGCCGTGCTTCGGCACGTCCCACCCCGGTGTCCGTTCCCGGGTTCCGGGTTCATCCCGGTGCGTCCGGTTCAATCGGATCAGAATGAGCGCGGGTTCAGTGGTGCGGCGGAATCCCGTGACTCGGGGTTCCAAAAAAGGAGGAGCGGGGATCCAGAAGGATCCCCGCTCCTCGGGTGGGTCAGGTCCGTGTCCGGGTTATCCGAGCAACTGCAGCACCGATTGGGCCTGCTGGTTGGCCAGCGTCAGGACCGTCGTGCCGGTGCTCGTGAGGATCTGGGCCCTCGTGAGCCGGCTTGTCTCGACCGCGAAGTCGGCGTCGCGGATCTGCGACTCGCTCGCGCTGAGGTTCTCGAACGCCGACTGGAGCGACCGGACGTTCGTCTGGAGAACGTTCCGCTCGAACGCGCCCAGGCGCCCTCGGAGGATTGCGACCTCGTCGATCGCCGCATCCAGGATGTCGCTCGCGCCCGTGAAGTCGCCCCGCTGGACGTTCTCACGGATCGAGTTCGCCTGCCCCGACTTGAGCGAGGAGAGGAACTGGAGCGACCCGTCGACGAGCGTCCCGCCCAGGCTCGACGCCGCGATGGACTGGAGCCCGACGTTGGTCTGCTGGTTCGCGTTGACCTGCGGGCCGAGCTGGAAGAGCGCCCCGCCGCCCGTGATGTAGAACGTGTTGGTCCGGTCGTTCCCGGGCGAACTGGGCCGCGTCGCGAACTGCTGGTCCAGGATCAGTTTCACCGAGAGCGAGGGGGAATAGACCGAGAGCGTCAGCCCGTCGCCCGTCGCGAGGTTCCCGTTCACCAGCGCGCTGACGTCGCGGCCCGAGTCGCGGTCCGCCGTGGTGAGCGTCAACGCACTCCACGGGAACGGGGGATAGGCGGGAACCGCCCCGTCATCGGGGAGTTTGTACGTCCTGAAGGCGGAGTTCGCCTGGTCCGGGCCTCCGATGCGCTTGACCGACACGAACGACTCGGCGCCGAAGTCGATGGACCGGAAGACCAGCCCTGACGCGGCGTCGGAGGGGTTGAGCAGGGACGCCTCGACCCCCGTGAGCGAGCGGAGGTTGTTGACGGCCTTGGCGAGGTCCGCGAGCGAAGCCCCCGAGACCACCGTGACCTCGCTCACCCCGCGGGGCCCCTCGATGCGAAGGGTCGTCGTGGAAAGCACGGTGCCGTTGAGCGGCTCCCCCGATCCGGGGTGGACCGCGCCGGGCGTGGGAAGGTCGCCCCGAACAAAGAGGGCGCCCACCTGGGCCGAGGCGAGGACCTCGACATCGACCTGGAGTTCCCCGGAGGAGATGAAACTGGCGCCGAAGACCTGCGCTTTGGCGATCGCCGAAGCCGAGACCCCGGAGAGGTTGTAGTCCAGCGACCCGTTGAGGAGTTTGAGCCCGCCGAAGGAGGCGGTGTTCGAAATCCTGGTGATGGAGTCGATCGCGGAATCGATCTGGAGCTGGTTGGCCTCCCGCTCCTGGCTCGAGTTGCCGCCCGTGCTGGCGGCCTCGACGATCAGGGCGCGGATGGAGTTGAGGAGGTCGCTGACCTCCGCCAGGGCGGCTTCCGTTGTCGCGATGACCGAACTGGCGCGATCCGAGTTCCGGACGCCCTGCTCGACGCCGCGGACGTCGGCGCGGAGCCTCTCGGAGACAATGAGCCCGGCAGGGTCATCCGCTCCGCGGTTGATGCGCAGCCCCGTGGAGAGCCTCTGGATGCTGCTTTCGAGTTCCTTGTTCGTCCGCGTTAGCGTCGAGCGGGCGATCAGGGCGGGGATGTTCGAGTTGATCCTAGCCATTGCAATCCTCCGTGATTGAGGCTAAGGGTGCGGCATGGAACAAGGGACGACGTTGGGTTCGATGGGGGCTCATGCCGGAGGCTCCGGCTTGGCGCGGGCGAGCCCCTGCGCCTCTCGACCGGGCGCCGGACGGGACGCCAGGCTCGACGCCCGGATCCTCGACCTTCCAGGCCCGGGAGAGATCGCCTCGCGGATCGCGTCCAGGTCCCCGTTCTTGATCCCCGAGGCCTGCTCGTTCTCACGCCGGATCGCCTCGTAGACCTCCTTGCGGTGGACCGCGATCCGCGTCGGGGCCGTGATCCCCAGCCGGACCTTGTCCCCGCGGATGTCCACGACGGTGATCTCGATCTCGTCACCGATCATGATCGTTTCGTCTCGCTGTCGGGAGAGCACCAACATCGGCTCGGCTCCTTCCTCGCACGTGGTGGCGTCCGGGATCCGTCCCGTACGCCCGCTGCCCCGGCCCGCGCCTCCGTGGCGGGCCAGCCCGACTCACGCCGTCGCGGCCCGCGCCCCGACCCCGACCTTGACCAGGGGATGCCGCACGGCCCACCGCTTCTCGGCGAGGACCATCTGCTCTCCCGTCCGCGTCAGCGTGTTGACGACGAGCGGCCCCTGGAGATTTCCCGTCAACTGCCCCTCGACCTTGTTGACGATCACGAACACCTGCGCGTCCTCCAGCCGGTCCAGCCCCAGTTCGCCCATCTGCTCCGGGCGGATCGGGACCGCGTAGCCCGGCACGAACAGGCTCGGGTCCGTGACTACGAACGCGAGCGACGGTTCGTCCAGGCTCTGCAGCCAGAAGAAGCACGCGTCCTGCCCGGGCTCGAGCAGGCAATAGCGCGTCTGCGAGGGGAAACCCAGCAGCCCACGCGGGAAGGTGATCACGCGGTCCTCCGCGATCTCGATCACCCCGAAGCGAGTCGTCCGCACCTCCATGTGTGCGCTCCGATGATTCGGCCGGTCCGTCGGATCGACCCCCGACGCTCCAGCGCCGGGTGACGTCCTGTCGCATGGGGTCCGCGGCCGTGCGGGGTCCCACGCCTCGATCCAACCCGAACCTCCGGGCGTCAGCCCAGGAAGTCCAGCAGGGTCCGCTGCGACGATTGCGCCGTCGCCTGCAACGCCGCCGTCAACTGCGTCTGGAGCATCCCGAACCGCACGGCGGCTTCCGTGTAGTCCAGGTCCCTCAACTCGCTCCTCACCCGCTCGTCCATGATCCGCTGGTCCTCGTTCCTGTCCTTGCCCGACACCACGCGCTGCGCATAGCCGCCGACCAGCGCCCTCACCTTCGAGAGCCGCGACACCGACGACTCCAACCGCTCCCCAGCAAGCGTGATGCCACGCGTGTCGTCCGCCCTCAAGGCGTCTCGAAGGTCGATCAGATGCGCAAAGATGTTCTCCACGCGCACCTTCGCGCGATCCTCACCCGTCAATGTTGCGCTCCCCGCATCCCACGACCCCCCCGTCAGCCCCAACTGCTCCGCCGCCGGAGACGCGTTCGCCGCCGACACCGTCAATGCCCCCGCGAACGCCGCGTTTTGCCTGAGCGAGATCCCGTTCCGGCCGTCCGTCAGTCCCGCCTCGAAGTCGTCGGGCACGTCGATCCCCGCATCGGCGGCCTGCTCGTTGATCCTCGCGATCACCGACGCCACCGTGATGACATCCCCGGGCCGCAGGTCCACCGGGAACGCCCGCCCATCCCCAAGTGTGATGGTGAACTCGACGTCGCGCGCGGGTTCGAGCAGGCCGGAGACCGGGTCGGTCCTCCCATCGAGCACCTCGACACCCCGACCCTCGTTGAAGTCGGAAATCAGCGTCGAGCCCGAGAGCGTCCGGATACCCAGACGCGTGGCGGTATCACCCCCCACCTCTTCGATGGACATCGCGTGGCCACGACCTCCCGAGACTTCGTTGAGGATGTCGATCCCCGTGCCCTGGGCGTTGATCTCCACGCGCACACCCAGCCCAGCCCCCTCGATCCGGTTGCGGAGGTCCTGGAGGGTCGTCGCCGAGGAGAGGTCAAGAACCACTGACTTGCCCATGTTGTTCAGCCGGATCGATCCGAGCGGGCCCGAGAGACCCGAGCCTCCCGCCAGCGATGCGATCGGCGTCAGCCATGTCAGCATCGGGGCAAGGTCCACCCCCGACGCGTTCAAGGCTGAAAACCCCGGGTGCGCCTCCCCCGAGAGGCCGAGGTCCCTCGCCGTCACGCCCTCGCCGATCTCGTAGAACTCGAGGGTCATCCCGGCAGTCCCGGGGTCGATGTCGACGCTGATCGCGCCACCCGAGACCCCGACTCCGCCCGCCCCGAGCACGGTGATCCCATGCTCGGCCTCATAGGCACGGATCGCCGTGTCGAGGCGCCCGAGCACATCGGCGACGCTTTGCGAACCGGCGAGATCGATGGACGCACGCGGCATGCCGCCCGCCGAGAACTCGACCCGCCCAAGCGTGACACCCAGCCCTCGTCCGCCTCCGAGATCCGCCAGTCTCGTCTCCGGGGTCAGCGCGGGATCGAGATCGACGCTCGACCGCACTCGGGCGGAGACCTCGCCAAGCGTCGAGCCCGCGCCCAGCGTGATGGGCACGCGGTCGCCCAGGTCGAGGTCGGTGATGAGCCCGGGGCCGCCCGAGACGTACCGAAACCCGCCGAGGAAGTCCCGCACCGGAGCCGAGCCCGGGCTGGAGCCCCCGAAGATGTGACCCGCGACCGAGGTCCGGTTCACGATGGCGTAGAGCGTGCGGAGCATGGAGTCGATGATCACCGCCTGGCCCTCGCGCTCGTCGTCGCCGGCGCCGAGGTTCACCTGCGTCGCGGCGATCGTCTTGGCGTCGAGCAGGAGCGTGCCGGCGTCGCCCAGGGCAGCGTCGAGGGCCGTGAGCGCCGCATCGGCATGGTTCAGGTTCCGGAGTCGCTGCTCCCCCTGCTCGATGCGCGAGTCGATCGCGGCGATGCCCGCGGCACGGATGGGGTCGTCGCTGGGTCGGCTGATGATCCGCCCGGTCGCGAGCTGGTCCTGCGCCCGCATCAGCGCCAGGTTCGTCCGGTTGACGTTGGAGAGCGCGAGGCGCGACATCATCAGGGTCGGGACGCGGGCCGAGGCGATGATGGGGATGCTCATGGTTCAGGCCAGGGCAAGAAGGATCTGGGTGAGTTCATCGACCACGCTGAGGAACTTCGCCGCGCCCTGATACGCGCGCTGGTGGTTGAGCATGTTGACGGCCTCCTCGTCGGCGCTCACCCCGCTGATGGAGGCCCTCTGCGCCTCGAGGCTCTCGCGGACGAGCCGCGACGACTCCGCTCGCGTCAGGGCCGTGGCCGTCTTCGATCCGATGCCCTGCACGCCCAGTTGCCACGACTGCCGCATCGACACCCCGCCCAGCGAGTCCATCGCCCGCTCGTGGACCGAGGCAATGTCCATCGCGACGGCGTTCTCCACGAACGACCCCCCGACGATCCGTCCCGTCACGACGCCCGAGGGATCGTCGGCCAGCGCCCGCCTCACGCTGATGTCGCGCGCGGATGTGCCCTCAAAGAACGTGTTGACCCCGAGCACCGCCAGCACGCCCGAGGTGTCCTCGCCGAAGGCGAACTCGAACCCCGCGTCCGCCTCGACACGCAGCGTGCCATCGGGCCCGAACGAGGCGCGCAGCCCACCAATCGCGTCGATCGCCCCCCGAAGATCCTCCGCGCTCGTGTCGTCCGCCGTCGAGGCCGCCCCCCCGGCGTCGCGACCGTCGAGGTCGACGTCGATCCGGACGCTCACGACGCTCCCGCTCCCCGGCTGGCGGACATGCACGAGGAACGATCCGTGGCTCGGTGCGAAGGGAAGCCCGGCCAGCGTGGAGTTCGCCGTGGCGTTGAGCGGCCTCGTCCGATCCTCGCTGGGAAGGGCGAGCGTCCCCGAGATCGTGCGCAGCCAGTCCTTGTTCGTGCCCGAGGCGTGCAGGCGGTTGACCTCGAAGATGAGCGACGAGGCGACCTCGTCGAGCCGGCGGAGGATCGCCTCCGATCCCTCCGCGCGAGAGTCGAGCAGCGCGCCCAGGCGGCCCTCGGTCACCGGGAGCACGCTCCCGTCCTGACGCACACGCAGACGCACCACCAGTTCGCCGTCTCGCTCGACACGCTCGAGCTCGATCCCGCGCGACGCCCCGGCGAGCACGATCGGGATCGACCCGACCAGCACGTCCACCTGCCCCTGGGATTGCCCCACCACCGTGATGTTCATCAGCGTCGCCAGTTCCGTCAGCGCGATGTCGCGCTGGTCGCGCAGCGCGTTGGCCGATGAGTTCCCCACTTCCGCGTCGGCGATCGCCGCGTTGAGCGTCGCGACCTGCTCGAGCAACTCGTTGGCGTGCGTCACGCTCGCGGCGAGGTCGCCGTCGATCATGTCCCGCTGCGAGACGAGCCGCGCGTGGAGTTCCCGCACGTGCGAGGCGAGTTGCTGCCCCTGCTGGACGATGATCCCCGTCGAGCCCGCGAGGTTCGCCCCCTCCGACCACGAGTTGAAGAACGCCGAGAGCCCGCTGGAGAGGTCGTGCCCGGTCAGTTCGTTCAGGATCGTCTCGATCTGCCCCAGCGATGCCGCACGCTGCATCGCCGCGCCCTCATCCGACGTGCTCGTCCAGAGACGGGACTGGAGCGCGGCATCGACCTGCCTCCTCACGTCGTGAACAAGCACCCCCCGCCCGACGGAGAACCCGCGATCCACGCCCGGCGCGGGCCGCAGCGAGATCACCTGGCGGGAATACCCCGGCGTGGTCAGGTTCGCGATGTTGTTCCCGGTGACCTGCAGCGCAAGCTGGCTCGCCGTCAGCGCCGAGTGCCCGACCTGGAAGGCCCCGCTCAGTCCCATGCGTCACCCCGTCAATGCACGACATCGAGCGTGGCGGCCCCGGCCGTTCCCACGCTCCCGCGCGCCCCATACGTCCCGGGATCCCCGAAACACCGACCCACCTGCGCCATCACGCCGTGGACGTGCGAGAGCAGCGACCGCGTCGCCTGCCTCACCACGCCCGACTCGCGTGCCACGCGGCCCATCGACGCCCGCAGTTCCGCCGCGAGGGCCAGGCACCGCTCCCGCGCGACCGGGTCGAGCAGCCTCGCGAGGTTTGAGAGCGTCGGCGTCTCACCCCGAAGCCCGCCCGCGTGCAGCGCGACCAGTTCTCGACGGTCCTGCTCGAGCGCCGCGATCCTCGACGCGCACTCGCGCTGCCGCCGCGTCGCTTCCGATACGCCGCCGGCGTCCGCCGTCCGGAGCGCCTCGCGCTGCGCCGCGAGAAAACCCTCCATCCTCGCGTGTTCCTCCACGAACGCCGCGAGCAGGCGCTCCAGCCTCGGTCCCAGGGGCTCCGCCCCGCGTGTCGGCGTCCGTGCGCTCATGCCACCCCCCTCCGCAGATCGCGTGCCAGCCGATCCACAAGCGGAAAGTGCGCGGCCCGCACGATCTGCCGCGCAAACTCCGCGTCCCGCAGCGCGCCGAACTCCCGTTCCCCCTCCCCCGGGGCGAAGGGCGGGGCGGCCTGGCTCGTCTCCCGCAGCATCTTCAGCACGGGTTCGACGAACGTGATCGCGACGAGTTCTTCCGCTGTCTTGCGAGCGCCCGCGGCACCCCCGGACGTCCGCCTCGCCCGCGCGAGCAGGTCCAGGAACGCGTCCTGCCTCGCTCCCAGCGCGGGGTCCGTCCCCGCGGGGATGGGCATCGAGTGCGTGATGGCCTCCACGCCGCCCATCAGTCCACGATCAACTTCGCGTGAAGTTGCCCCGACTTGTGAAGCATCTCGAGGATCGTGATCTGGTCCGCCGCGGGCACCTGCAGCGACTCGAGCGCCGCGAGCAGGTCCTGCAGCCTCGCCCTCGCCGCCGGGCGGCTGCTCGTGGTGATCCCCGCCCACCCCGTCCTCTGCACGACGGGCGTGGCGGGCGTGGGCGTCGGGGCCGGGGTGATGGTCGAGATCGTCAACTGCTTGTGCCGGATGACCGCGGGGCTCACCTCGACGTTCCCGGTGATGATGATCGCCTGCCTCGCCCGGTTCACGACGACCTGCGCGGGGAGGGAGAGCAGCGACTCGCTCACCTCCGTGGACATCACCTCGCTCACGAACGCCGGCGTGTTCGCCCGCTCGACCTCCGGGATATCGATGCGGATCCGCCGCTCGTCGATCGCCGTCGCGATGGGTTTGACGTCCTCTCGCGGGCGGATGTAGTAGTTCTGGTTGATCGTCCCGGCGATCATCTGCGCCGACGCGAACCCCGACGCGTACGGGTCCAGCACCAGCGTGAACGAGGGGCCGATCTCGCCCATCGTGATGTTCTCGATGAGCTGAGCCCCCAGGCGGATCCGCCCCCCACGGGGGTTCGCCTCATCCTCGATCTCGATCGTGCCGAACGCCACGCCGAACACGCGCCCCCCGCGATAGGGCTCTCGCAGCGCCGTCTGGATGAGCCGCCCGCCGCGAAGGCTCGTCGCGCCGTGCATGACCGAGACCGTGGCGTCGAACGTGTCGTTGCGCAGGCCGCCGAACTCCGGGATCCTCACCGAGACCCAGACCAGTGCGGCCGACTTGTGCTTGCCCAGCTCCTCGATCGACTGCACCGGGTTGCCGGAGTTCTGGAGGAGCGCCGCGAGCGGGCGCGCCATGTACAGTTCTTTCGCGCTGTCGCCCGTCCCGTCGAGCCCGACGACCATCCCGTAGCCTTCGAGCACGCTCGCGCCGCGCTCCTGGATCTTCGCGATGTCCTGCACCTTCGTCCCCAGCACAGGGGCCGCCAACGCGAGGACCACCAGGATTCTCATCAGCATGCCGCACCTCCGCGCAACGCCGCGGCTTCCCCTCCGCGAACGCCGTGCCAGTGCCGCGGCCCGAACCGACACGCCCGAGCACGCCGGCATCGGCGCTCGCGCCGCATCGCCTGACGGCAGGGCTCGCGCTCCCTCGCCGCCGCAGCCGACGTCATGCTCCCGCCCTCGATCCCCCCCCTGTCAGAACGCGAAGATCGAGTCCAGAACCTTGGTCAGGATGCCCTTGCTCCCCGCCTTGTCCACGTCCCCCTCGGTCCGCATCACGAGTCGCTTCGAGGCGAGCTGGCTCGACAGGATCGTGTTCCGCGTGGTCACGTCCTCGCTCCGGCACGTGCCCGAGAGCAGGATCGTCTGCCGCTCGCCGTTGACCTCGATCTCCGTGCTCGCCTCGATGACCAGGTTCCCGTTGGGTTTCACGTCCACGACCGTCCCCTGCACCTTCGCCGTGAATCGGTCCGTGCGGGAACTCTCCCCCTCTCCCTTGTACGAGCTCGTCGCGTTGGCGTTGATGAGTTCGACGTTGCGCGTGTCGGCGCTCGCACGCAGGCGGGCTTCGAGGAGCTGCATCGGATCCACCACGGCGTTGAGCCCCGCCCTCGCGCTCATCGACTTGTCCGTCTCCATCGTCTGCTCGGATTTCTGCGCGCTCACCTCGTCGATGATGATCGTCACCAGGTCGTGCACCTGGAACGTCGTCGGCTCCGGCGCTTCGATCGCGATCAGGCTGAACCCGATCAGCGACGACGACGCGTGCGTCCCCCCCCCGCCGTCCGCCGGCGTCCGAAGAAACAGGCTCTGCGCCCGGGCGCTCCCCGCCGCCGCCACCACAAGAACCAGGCACCAACGCATCATGGGACCATCCCTTCCACGCGCACCGCGCGCCCAGGCCCGCTCACCCGCGCCGTCATCACCCGGCGCTCCCGCCGATCCGCGTGCAGGGTCTCGAGCTCGATCACGTCGCCCGCCAGCGCCTCCGCGCGGGCCCGGGCCCTCATCTCCACCTTGAACGACCCGGCCAGCACATCCACGACAACCACGTCGCCCCGACGCACCGCAGGCTCCTTCCTCACCCGCGACGCGAGCACCTCGCCCCCGCGGACCACGCCCTCGCGCAGCCTCCCCCCGCACGGGCTCTCGGCATGCTCGCGAGCCACGCTGGGAGCGACCCAGCGCGACACCCGTGTCAGGTCCGCCTCCTCGAGCGCCACCCCTCGAGGCAGATCCCGCTTCGCCTCCCAGACCGGCGCATAGACCAGCACCCGCCCCCGGATCGTCCGAGACTCGACCACCCGGTCCCCCTCGTACACCACCGCACGGATCGGGATCCGATCGCCCCGGGCCAGCGGCCGCAGGTCGAGCGTCCGACCCGCCCGGGCCTCAGCGAATGCTTCGAGCCCCTCCATCCCCTCGATCTCGACCCTGATCGACGACGCCTCGACCTCCAGGTGCGCCGCGATCCGTTCCCGCACCAGGGCCTCGAACATCCCCTCGCCCATCGGATGAGCGCTCCCGCGCGGCGTGCCCTCCACCGGCGCCGCGCGCAGCACGCACCTCGATCCCGTCAACGTCACCCGTCCCCAGTTCACCCCGGCATCCGTCAGCGACCGGCGAAGGTCCTCGACCGTCCGGGTTTCTCCCGCCCCCCAGCCCAGCGCCACCCGCCCGATCTCCGGTGCCTTGTCCCCCGAGACTTCCGCGACATCGCCCACGAGCACCGGGCCGTCGGCGCCGACCACCGCCGAGCGCTTCAGCGTCACCGCCGTGTCCGCGCGCACGCCGGCGACGACGGCCAGCAGCACGATGGCGACCCGGAGCATCACGCGGCCTCCTACTGCCTCAACTGCGCCACCTGCCGGAGCGACTCGTCCGCCGCTCGGATCGACTGCGAGTTCATCTCGAACGCCCGTTGCGTGCGGATGAGTTCCACCAACTCCCGCGTCGGGTCGACGTTCGACGCCTCCAGGAAGCCCTGGAGCAGCCGCCCGCGCCCCTCGCCCCCCGGCTCGCCCGTGACGGGCGTCCCCGAGGCCGGCGTCTCGACGAACAGGTTCTCTCCGATCTGCTTCAACCCTGCGGGGTTGATGAAGGTCGCGATCTCGATGGGCCCCAGTTCCTGCGCGACCGTCTCCCCGGTCCGCCTGACGAGCACGCGCCCGTCGGGCAGGATGTCCACCTTCTCCGCGTCCTCATCGATCACGATCTCAGGGATCAGCCGACGCCCCTGGTCGCTGGCCAGAACCAGTTGACCGTCGGAGTTGCGGGCGAAGTGCCCGGCCCGGGTGTACGCCGTCCCACCGAGGCCGTCCTCCACCTCGACCTGGAAGAACCCCGAGCCCTCGATCATGATGTCGTCCTCGCGGCCCGTGGTCACCGGCGTGCCCTGGCGGAAGTCAACCTGCGTCCCCGCGACCTTCACCCCCAGCCCGACGTACAGCCCGATCGGGCGCTGGTCCCCGTTCGCGTTCTCCACCCCGGGTTGCGCCCGCTCGATGTAGAGCAGATCCTGGAAGTTCGCACGGCTCCCTTTGAAGCCCGTCGTGTTCACATTCGCGAGGTTGTTCGCGATCACGTCCAGTTGTGTGTTCAGCGCCGACAGCCCCGTCGCCGCGGAGTTCAATGCAATCACGGCCATGTCATGCGCTCCCGGTTAGACGACCCGCCCCAGGCGATTGATCGCCTGGTCCGCGAGCCGATCGTGCTGCTGGATCATCGCGATGTTGGCGGCCACGTCCCGCGTCGCCGACCCGATGTCGATCATCGCTCGGATCGGATCGACCCCCGACCCCTCCACTGCCCCCTGCCTCACGTACCCCGTTCCCGCCACGCGGCCCTCGCCTGCATCCCGCAGCAGTCCGTCCCCCTCCTTGCGGAGCCCGCGCAGATCCTCCGGCATCACCACGCCCAGTCGAGCGTGCCGCTCCCCATTGATCCGCACCGTTCCGTCGCGATCGATCTGCACCGCTCCGTCCTCACGGATGGTGATGGGACGCTCGCCCTCGTCGAGCACCGGTCGCCCCGACGCGGCGTGGACGAGGATCCCCTCGGCGTTGCGGGTCAGCCGTCCGTCCCGGGTCAGCCTCGTCTCCCCACCGTCGCCGCGCACGAGCAGGAATCCCTCCCCCTCGATCGCGATGTCGAGCGGGTTGCCGGTCTCGAGGATCGGCCCCTGCGCAAGCGAAACGCTCGTGGGCGCCAGGAGCAGGCCTCCCCCCAGGCGCTCGAGCAGCCGGTTGGAGGGCAGGTGCCACACCTCGTCCTCGACTCGCGCGGGGTCACGCAGCCGCGTCGCGATCGTCTCGGGCTTGAAGCCGGGCGTCGAGACATTCGCGAGGTTGTTCGCAAGAACGTCCTGCCGATGGAGCGACGTCAGCGCGCCCGCCGCCGAGAGCCGGAGGCCGTAACTCATGGACGAACCTCCACGCTCGGCCGCGCACGCTCGACGATCTCCGCCACACGAGCCGCCATCTCCGCGGTGGCGAGTTGGCGCGCGGCAACCAGCAGCCGTCCGCCCAGCGTCCCGTCGCTCAGGCTCGAGGCCGCGTCGGGATCCGATGCGAAGGGCATGGGCTCGTTGGATTGGATGCAGGGTTCGCGCATGGCGTGCCCAGCCGCATCACAATCCGCGTGCCACGCCCGTTCCGGTGCGGACTCCCGCGATCCGGGGGAGGGTGCGACGCCCGATGCGCAACAACCGCGCCCCGACCACGCGCCACGGGCGTCAGTTGCGCGAGCACGCGCCGGCGTTCTTCCCGCAGGGGCAGCACCCACCCACCGGCAGCGATCCCCCGCCCGAGGGTGCGCCCTTCGCGGCGAACGTCGAGAGTTTCCGGGTGAAGATGCGGCCCTTGCCGGAGGGATCGGGGACCGGGTCGTCGGCCTGGGCCATGGGGCGGATCAGTTCGATCACCTCGCCGTCGGCATCGCTGACATACTCGTAGAGAGGCATATAGATAAGGATAGGGGGCGAGGGTCCGATCAGGGCACCCCGCCTACGCCCGCGCCAGCCCCGTGTTATCCGGTCGTCGGCGGATCCCCGGGCGGGAACGACCGAGTGTCGCCGGGGCCGGGTTTGGGCCAGCGACCACCCGTCCCGGCACGGATCTCGGCACGGAGTTCCAGCCTCGCGTCGTCGATCCGTCGGGCGAGCGCATCGAGCATCTCGTCGGGCGGTAGGGTGACGAGGTCGTCGGCAGGGGGGAGGATGCGGACCGAGATCGCGCAGCCGATGCGCTTCGGGCGGTGCATGGATCGCGGCCAGGCATCGAAGGTTCCCTCGAGCGCGAGGGGGATGAGCGGGCACTTCGCCCGGCGAATGAGGAGCGAGATGCCCCGTTTGAAGGGAATCATCGACCCGTCGCGGGAACGGCTCCCCTCTGGAAAGATCAGGACGACGTGCCCGAGAGAGAGGCGGTTGAGGACCTGCTTGATCGCGGCGGTATCGGAGGAGTTCTCGCGGATCGGGATCGTGTTGTAGGCCGAGATGATGGGGGAAAGGAGCGGGACGTCGAAGAGGCTGACGCGCCCGACGAAGTCGATCCGGCGCTGGAAGAGGGCCGAGGCGATCGAGGGGGGATCGAAGTGGGACTGGTGGTTCGCGACGATCAGCGCCGGCCCGGTCGTGGGGACGTGCTCGCTCCCCCACGAGCGGTAGCGGTAGAAAGTGCGGGCGGTGACGCGGAGCCAGAATCGGGAGAGGTCGTAGAACCCGCGTCGCCACCACGTCCAGCGTGCGTCGCGCGGCACGGCGCCCTGGCGGGCCGGCACGGGCGCAGAATCTGGGGCCCGGCCGCCCGGGGGCTCGGCGGGAGTCGTCACGGCTCGTCGAAACGGGCGCGGACGAGTCGTTCGAGACGATCGACGACTTCGTCCAGGGCGAGGGAGGAAGTATCCACAACGATCGCATCGTCCGGGCGGATGAGCGGGCCGTCCGCGCGGGACGAATCCGACGCGTCGCGCTCGACGATCTCCCGGAGCGTCTCGTCGAAGTCGAGCCGGAGTCCCGCGGCCCGGAGTTGATCGACGCGGCGGCGGGCGCGCTCGCGGGGATCGGCGTCGAGGAAGAACTTCACCGCGGCGTCCGCGAAGACCACCGAGCCCTGGTCGCGGCCCTCCGTGACGAGGCGGGGGTGCTGCCGGGCGATCAGCCGCTGCTTGGCGACCATGTGGCGGCGGAGGGCCGGGATCCCCGCGACGCGGGAGACGATGCGGGTGACATCCGGCTCACGGATGCGTCCGTTGACGGGCGCGTTCCAGGCGAGAATCGCCGGCGGGTCGAGCGACCAGTCGAAGTGCAGGTCGGCTTCGGTGACCTTGCGGACAAGGGCGTCGTGGTCGTCGAGGGCGATGGCGTGGTCGATGGCGATGGCGGCGGCGGCGCGATACATCGCGCCGGTGTCGAGAAAATCGAGCCCGAGCCGCCTCGCGAGCGCGCGCGCGACGGACGATTTCCCGGTCCCCGCGGGACCGTCGATGGTGATGACGATCGGCTCGGTGGGAGGGATCACGAGGGCGACCGATCCGCTCGCTCGGAGGTTGGGAGTGGACATCTCAGGCACCGGCGCTCTTCCCGAGAGCGGCTTCGAGGAGGGCCCGGCTTCGGAGGACGCCGAGGGTCGGGTCTCCTTCACCACGATACTCGATCGCCAGGGGGCTTGCATAGCCCACGGACGAGATCGCGTCGATCATCGGCTGGAGGTCCCAGGGGCGATGGTCCACCGGGGCATCCGGGTCGCTTCCCGGGGTGGTTGACTTCCCCTTCGCCACAAACTGGAGGGTCGTCGCCACCACCGTCGAGGCGTAGGGCGTGATCCGGCGGAGGTAGGCGACGGGGTCCTTGGCCCGGGCGGCGTCGGCGAAATCGGGGAGGGTCCCGATCCTGAACCCGCCGACCCGCTTGATGAGCCCGGTGACTCGCTCGGGGTCGCCCGTCAGGTCGTCCTTCCCGCCCCAGGGCGAGATCAGGAGGTTGAGTTCGAGACGCTCGACGTTCTCCATCACGTGCTTGAGGCGCTCGATCGTCAGGTCCGTGCCCACTTCGTCCGTCCCCCCCGCACAACGGACGGCGGCGGCATTGCACCCGAGCAGCCCGGCTACCCGGGCGACGAGGACCGCGCGGTCGGCGGCGGCATCGCCCTCGGCGTCGTCGGACGAGCCGAAGGGAAGCGGCTCCGGCTCGATGAGCAGGAGGCAGGCGCACCCGGACTTGTCGGCGCGTTCGCGGAGGGCCTCGATCCGGTTGCGCGCGAGCCCAGCGATCTGCTCGGTGGAGAGGTTGATCCCGTGGAGGGAGAGGGTCTCGCGCGTGTACTTCGGCAGATCGAGGAGGTCGAGGTCGCCCTTGGCGATGAGCGGCTTGAGGCAGGCTGCGTTGAGGGTCAGGAGCATGGAAGGCGGGACTGTACCCGACCCGCGCCGAGTGCGCCAAGCGCGCAAAAAGACGGCCGGGCCTTGCGGCGCCGACCGTCCGGAGGGGAGAAAGCGGTAATGTGCCGGGGCGAATATACCGGGGGGGGGGATTCGCGGGTCAAGCGGCAAGTCGCTGGCAGGGGAAAACGGCCGGACGTAGACTTCGCTCCGCACCCCAGACAAGGGCCCGACATGGCTTCACCCAGCGACCGCGTCTATTCCGAAACCCACGAGTGGCACCAGCAGGAAGGCGAGGTCGTCACGATCGGCCTGACGAGGTTCGCGGTCGATGCGCTGACCGACGTGACATACGTCCAGATGAAGGGCACGGGGACCCGGATCGGGGCGGGTGAGAGCGTGGGTGAGGTCGAGTCCGTCAAGACGACGAGCGATGTCTATTCCGCGGTGGCTGGGGAGGTTGCGGAGGTCAACCCCGCCCTTTCGGACAACCCGGCGCTCGTGAACACGGACCCCTACGGGGCCGGGTGGCTCGTCCGGGTCAGGGCGACGGACGCTGGGGGGCTGGGCAAGTTGATGGATGCGGCCGCCTACGACGCGGCGCACCCGAGCTGAGCCCGCATGATCCGCTGCGTGGATGTCCACAAGTCGTACCGGACCGGGGACCGGGCCGTGCCGGCGCTCCGGGGGGCGACCTGGGAGGTGGACTCGCCCGGGTTCTACGCGGTGATGGGCCAGTCGGGGAGCGGGAAGAGCACGATGCTCCACCTGCTCGGGGCGCTGGACGTGCCCGACCGGGGCGAGATCCACGTCGCGGAAGTCGCGCTGCACGCGATGAAGGAACGGGACGCGGTGGAGTTCCGCAGGACGAGGGTGGGGCTCGTTTTCCAGCAGTTCAACCTGATCCCGACGCTGACGGCCCTTGAGAACGTGGAGTTGCCGGGGATGCTGGCCGGGCGACCGGCGCGGGCGCTTCGTGAGCGTGGGCTGGAGTTGCTCGGGCGTCTGGGGCTGTCGGAGCGGGTGTCGCACCGGCCCGATGCCCTTTCGGGAGGGGAGCAGCAGCGTGTCGCGATCGCGCGGGCGCTGATGCACTCGCCCTCGATCGTGCTGGCGGACGAGCCGACGGGGAACCTCGACGCGACCACGAGCGAAGGGCTGTGGAGGCTGCTGGGCGAGGTCGCCCGCGAGCACGCGACGACCGTGGTCATGGTGACGCACGAGCCTGCGGCGGCGGCCCACTGCCGGAGGGTGTATGTCCTGCGGGACGGGGTGATGACGGCGACGATCGAAACGGAGGGGCTCGATGCGGCCGGCGTGGCGGCTCGCTATCAACAGCTTGTCCGGACGGCGTAGACGGACGGCGCTGCTCGCGGGGGCCGTGGCCCTGTCCGCGGCGCTCATCGTCGTGGTTTCGTGCGCGATCGCGTCGATCAATCAGGCCCTGGTCGTCCGGATGGAAGGGACGGTCGGGCGTGCGGACCTGCAGGTCCGGCACGTGGGAGATGGGAAGGGGATCCCGGGCTCGGTCGCGCATGACGTGCGCGGGTGGGAAGAGGTCGAACGTGTCGCGGCGCGGGTGGAGGCGAGCGTCGCTCTCTCGCTGCGGCGGCCGCTGCTCATGCCCGGTGGTTCGGACGGGGCCTTTGTGCCGACGCCGACGCGGGTGAGGGCGACGGCGTTGGCGCAGGGGCTGGATGAGTCGGACGTGGTCCCCCGGCCGCCGCTGATCGCGGGACGCTGGCCCGAGAAGCCGGGCGAGGTGGTGGTGGACGCGTTCCTGGGACAACTCCTGAGCGGGATCACGCGGGTGGAAGGATCGAGGCCACCGGACCCGGGGCTGAACCGGCGGAGGAACTTCGAGGGATCAAACCCGGTCCTTCCGGCGACGGTACGGACGCAGAGGGAGGCGGACGCGGCGAACCGTCGGCAGATGTTGCGCGTGGGGGAGCGTGTGGAGGTGGTCAGGCAGGTGGACGTGGCGGGTGACATCCGGCTGACGTTGCCCTCGCTGGGCCCGGTGGAAAGCGTGGTGGTGGTCGGCGTGTGCGCACAGCCGCCGCTGGGGGGCCGGGCGCAGTGCTACATGACGTCCGGGGGCGTGGGGGCACTCAAAGGGCGGGCGGGGGAAGTGACGGAACTGCTGGTGAGGCTTCGCCCGGGCGTGGATGCGACGGAAGTCGCAGCGCGGCGGGGGGCGGAGATGCCCGAGGGTGTGCTCATCCAGACGACGGCGCGGATCACGTCCGGGCTCGACCGGAACATGAGGTCGAGCGAACTGGGGTTCGTGCTCGCGTCGGTGCTGTCGTTCCTTTCGGCGTCGTTCATCGTGCTCACGGGGCTGACATCGGGTGTGACGGAGCGGCAGCGGGAGTTGGCGATCCTCAGGTGCGTCGGGGCGACGCGCGGGCAACTCTCGCTCGCGCAGCTGGTCATCGGCGGGACGATCGGGATGCTCGGGGCGATCGGCGGGATTCCGCTGGGGCTCGGGCTCGCGTGGGCGATCGCGACGATCTTCGCCGATCGGCTTCCGACGGGGCTGGCGATCGCGCCGAGCGGGCTCGCGCTATCGGCGATCGGGGCGGTGGGCTCGGGGGTGATCGGCGGGGTGTGGCCGGCGGTGCTGGCGTCGCGGGTAAGCCCGCTGCGGGCGCTGGGCGCGCGGGCCCGGGCGCCGTCGAAGCGGGTGATGGGAGTGACGCTGGCGGCCGCGCTCGCGGCGATCGGGTTCCAGGTGGCGGCGGTTGGGCTGCCCCGGGACGGGCAGGTGGCGTTCTGGCTGTATGCAACGACGGCGCTCCCGCTGATGTTCGCGGGGTACTTCGTGCTGGGCGCGCCGGTGACGCTCGGGCTCTCGAAGGTGCTGGCGCCCGGGGTCTCTCGGGTGCTGGGGCTGCCGCCGAGGGTGCTGGGGCGGACGGTGGGCTCGACCCCGTACCGGTTCGGGCTGACGGCGGGCGCGATGATGGGCGGTCTGGCGCTGATGATCGCGATCTGGACAAACGGCGGGGCGATGCTGAGGGACTACCTCGGGAGGCTGGAGTTTCCGGATGCGTTCGTGACGGGGCTGAACCTGACGGAGGAGAGCCAGGCGCGGCTCGATGCGCTGCCGTTCGTGGAGAACACGTGCGCAATCACGCTGCACCGGGTGGAGGCGGACCTGTTCGGGGTGAGGGCGCTGCAGAAATATCAGAGCACGTTCATCGCGTTCGAGCCCGAGCGGTTCTTTCCGATGACGCGGCTGCAATGGGTGCAGGGGACGGAGGAGGAGGCGAGGCGACGCCTGGCGGAGGGTGGCTGCGTGCTGGTGAGCCGCGAGTTCCTCGTGGCGCGGGGGGTGGGCGTGGGGGACATCTTCCGCTGCCGGGACGGGGAGCGGGAGCACGAGTTCGAGGTGGTGGGAGTGGTGACGTCGCCCGGGCTGGACGTGGTGAGCAAGTTCTTCAACATCGGGCGGGAGTATGCGGAGCAGAGCGTGCACGCGGTGTTCGGGACGCGGGCGGACCTGCGCGCGCGGTTCGGATCGGATGCGATCCACCTCATCCAGATCGGGCTGAACGACGAGGTCGACGAGCGGGTCGCGATCCACGCGATCTATGAAGAACTCTTCGGGGCGGGGATCCTCGACGCCGGGAGCGGGAGGCGGATCAAGGAGGAGATCCACCGGTTCGCGCGGCAGATGCTGATGGTCTTCTCGGTAGTCGCGGGGGTGGCGATGCTCGTGGCGTGCTTCGGCGTGGCGAACCTGATCGTCGCGGGGATCGAGGCCAGGCGGTTCGAGTTCGGCGTGCTGCTGGCGGTCGGCGGGGCGCGCGGGATGCTGACGCGGCTTGTGCTCGGGGAGGCGGTGCTCATCGCGGCGGCGGCGGGGATCCTGGGCACGCTCATGGGCGTGCAGGCGAGTTGGGCCGGACAGAGGCTCCAGGCGCTGCTGATGGGGATTCTTCTTGAACTCCGCCCGCCGGTCGGCGCGGTGGCGGCGGGATGGGGAGTGGTGTTCATGATGACCCTCGGGGCGGCGGCGCCGGCGGCTCTGCGGATCGGGCGGCTGAGGCCGCGGGAGTTGCTGGCGAGCGTGAGGGGGTAGGGCGGAGGCTGGTGGAACGATCGCTTCCGCACCCCGCTCGAAGACACCGCCACACGCCTGCCTGCGCACGGATTGAGGCGGGGAGGCCAGACGCTCGAACAACGCGGCATGACAGCCCGTGCGAGGCTGCATTGTCGAAGATCCGGGCCGATGGCCTGCGCCTTCGCGCTGTGCATTGGCGGCCGTGCGCCGTGTATGAATGCACGTCAACAGGATTGAAGGGCAACTCGCGGGGCCTCCACGACGGAAGGCACGGCATTGGGTGGGATGTCCGTGGGCCGGTAAGCAGACGAGGAGCATGCTCAGCAAGATGACGACGAACGACTTCCCCTCCGTCGCGAGGACCCTGTATGATCCTCCCCCTCGAAGAGGGGGAGGTGTCACCGTTTCGGTGACGGAGGGGGTTGATCTCGATTCGCTCCGTGCCGGGAAGGTGTCGGCAAAGACTTCCCCTCCGTCGCGAGGACGCGACACCTCCCCTTCGAAGAAGGGGAGGATGACTTCCCCTCCGTCGCGAGGACGCGACACCTCCCCTTCGAAGAAGGGGAGGATGACTTCCCCTCCGTCGCGAGGACGCGACACCTCCCCTTCACGGAAGGGGAGGATTGACAGCCCCTACATCGTGAGGACTCTGCATAATCCTCCCCCTCGAAGAGGGGGAGGTGTCACCGCTTCGGTGACGGTGGGGGTTGTTCACGAGTGGCCGTGCCGGGAAGGGCTCGGTAAGGACTTCCCCT